>Ga0070707_100000088_pt1 | contig 82752 bp, 48 predicted proteins | sample KBSK5502metaG_FD_65468 | JGI IMG/M metagenome (GOLD analysis project Ga0070707, IMG submission 65468) | Corn, switchgrass and miscanthus rhizosphere microbial communities from Kellogg Biological Station, Michigan, USA - KBS K5-50-2 metaG | ecosystem: Host-associated > Plants > Roots >... | reverse complement strand
GTCGGCGCTCCCTCGGTGATGCTCGGATTGTGTGAGTTCCGGCTCGGCGATTACGACAACGCGATGAAGCACATTCGGCAGGGGCGACAGCTTGGCGTCGGCAATAACGAGGAGCTGAGCCGCGTCATGCGCTTTCACGAAGGACTGCTGCTGTTGCTCAAAGGTGATTTCGAGACCGCGCAGGGCGTCTTCAATGGGCTGAGCTACGACAACGTGAATCACGAAGACCTGATTATCGCGCACGGCCTGGCGAGTCTGAGGATCCCGATGCTCCCGGCGCAGGTGACGCGGGATTACCGCGACCGCGAGCTGATCCGGCGGGCCGGCTTGGCCGAGCATCAGGCAGCGCAGAAGAACATGAGCGACGCGCAGACGGAATATGATCGGCTGGTGGCTGATTATCCGAAATCACCCGGTGTGCAGTACGCCTACGGCCGATTCCTGCTCGCCCGGCGCAACGACGAAGGCGCCGTGGCGGCATTTCAAAAGGAGATCGAGAACTCGCCCACGCACGCGTTGGCGCGGCTGCAGATTGCTTACCTCAAGTTGAGAGACAAGGAAGCGGCCGCCGGACTCAAGCTGGCCGAGGAGGCGGTCAATCTTCATCCGCGCCTGCCGCTGGGGCATTACATCTTAGGCCGGATCCTGTTTGATACGGGCGAAACGGCGAAGGCCATCGAGGAGTTGGAAACGGCGCGGCGTCTGGCTCCGAATGAGCCGCGAGTTCATTTCGCGCTCTCACGCGCTTACATCCGAGCCGGGCGCAAAGCCGAAGCTGAGCAGGCGCGTGAGACTTTTGCTCGGCTGAATAAGATGGCCGAAGAAGCTGCCGCTCAGGGAGTCACGCGTGGCGAGGCGATCGATGAGAACACCGAGAAGGCTAAACCCGATTCGCCACGGCAGTAGTTTCGTGAGCCTATCTCAACACAGGTCACGGTTGAGTATATGACTAACTGATTGGCACTTCGTGAGCCAAGAGAAGCGTAACCTCGAAAGCCATGAGTCTTGACAGCTATGTTCCTCCACAAAACGCGACAGAACTTCTCAATCGCTACCGAATGGGTGAACGATACTTGGTAAAATCAGAACTCGACGACAAGGTTAATGACCTTCGTGATGTTGTTCTTACTGAGGCTGATTTATCTCATTCCTTCATTGTTGCCGATTTCCGTGGGGCCGACCTCCGCGGGGTAAACTTTAGCCATTGCAATGTCAAAACCTGTGATTTCAGGAAGGCCGATCTGCGCGATGCAAATTTCTCAGGAGCCGCGCTTGAGTCCACTTTGTTTGAGGGGGCCAAGCTCGAAGGGGCAAACTTCACCGGGGCTTCTTGTTACAGCCGGATCTTCAAGAAGGGGGAGCAGCCTGACTGGTAGGAGCTGAATCGCTTACGCCGGCTTTGATTATAAAGCGGATGCCATTAAGGTTTCTTGGTTGGACGTCGCCTTACTTCTGATTGGGCGCGAGTATGATCAGGCTCTGAGTTATGTGCGGCAGGAGAGTGAGCTTCCTTCGCTCCTTCGCCCATCTTGAAAGAGCGCAGCGAGCGTAACTGATAATTCTCTTCAGCCTCTTTGATTTCGATAAACTGGTTGGCATTAACATTACGAAACACCTGACGTGTGTTGCTCGCCGGCCACCAGGCTTCGAGCGTATCAACCCGCGCTGCCTTGCCCAGCCCGATCACTTGCCTTAATGATGAGGCCCCGAATGATCCGCCGCTGCTCACTTCACGATAACGCAGCGACTTCTGCCCGTTGGCGTCGGTGAGCGTCAGCTTGAGCTTGGCGCCAATAGCTGCGCGATTTGATTTGGTACCTGTCAGCTTGATTGAAATCCAGTTGTTGCCCTGTCCCGGATTGGCGAAGAGCACTTTGTTGTAGGAGTCTCCCGGGATGAAGCCACCGACGTTGACGTAGAGGTCTTGACTGCCGTCATTGTTCACATCGCCGAACGCGACGCCGTGGCCTTTCTGCAAATGCCCTGTTCCAGTGGCCGCAGTCACATCAACGAAACTCTTGCCGGCGCGATTGCGGAACATAAAGTTCGGCACGAGCGCCGCATATGAAGGCGCTCCCGTGCCCAAGTAAAAATCAAGGAAGCCATCATTATCGAGATCGCCGAAGTTCGCGCCCATCGTCGGTACCACGCGGTCCAAACCGACTTGCTTCGTCACGTCCTGAAAACCGCCCTTGCCATCGTTGCGATAAAGCTTCATCGTCTCAGCCTGCGGCTGAAGCCCCAGAAAGCCGCGGGCGACTTCAGTCACTGAAGGCACGAAGCTCGCCACGAACAGATCGAGCCAGCCGTCGTTGTCGTAATCGAAGAACCACACCGGGAAGCTCATCAGCGGCTTTTCGACGTGAAGCTGTTTGCCGACCTCGGTGAACGTCCCATCTCGATTATTGTGGTAGAGAAAGTTCTCTTCGCCGTAGTTGGAGACGTACAGATCGGGATAGCCGTCGTTATCGTAATCGCCCCACACCGCGCCTTTGGTGAAGGCCGTGCGCCCGACTCCGGCTGTCTGCGTGACGTCTTCAAAAGTTCCGTCGCCGCGATTGTGGAACAACTGGCTCGGCGTCTGTTCGTGCCCGATGAAGAGATCGAGCCAACCGTCATTGTCGAAGTCGGCCCAGGCCACCGTGTGAGTGCGATGCTCGCCGCTCAGCAGGCCGCTTGACTGCGTGACATCGGTGAAGGTCCCGTCACCATTGTTGCGCAGCAGCGAATTGCGCATCGGGAACTCCCAGCCGCCGCGCATGACGAAGATGTCCAGCCAGCCGTCGTTGTTGTAGTCCGTCTGAACGCAGTTGATGCCTCCGAGCTGATCCGCGAGCTTCGCCTTCTCCGTCCAATCGCTGAAGGTCCCGTCGCCGTTATTGTGAAAGTAACGCAGCGAATCGCAGGCGCTGACGGTGGAGATCACCAGGTCGAGAAAACCGTCATTGTCGAAGTCGTCCATAATCGCTCCGCCAGCGCCGCCCACCGCGTCAACGCCGAGCGTAGCGGCGACATCAGGAAAGCGCCCGATCTTGTCTTTGGACGCGAACGCGGAAGGCGGAATCAAGTAAGCGGGCGGCACTGCCTGCGGGTACTTGCCGAGCGTCTGGTAAACCAGATTCAGCAGCCAGCGCACTTCGAGATTATCAGGCTTCTGCGCGAGGTGTTTCTTGAAATACTCGATGGCCCTCTCAGAGCCGGTAGTCAGCTTGTGCTGCGCGGCCTTGCTCAAGGGGAAGATGCAGGTCTCGGCCTGGTGATTGTGGAGGCAGTTTTCAAGCTCACCGCTCCGCATCCAGGCCACGCCGAGCAGCTCTTCCATAAAAACTTTGTCGTTGGCGAATTCGGGATGCCTCGGCAGGCTGCTCAGGAGCAGTTGATAAGCCGCCTCGAAATGCTCCACGGCTTTCGCCATCTCGCCGCGATAGGCGGACAACTGCCCCAGCTCATTGTGCAGTTGGACCGTTTGAATCTCGAACTGGCGGCGGTCGCCGGCCTCGACGAGCGAGTTGAGATAGCCCTCAGCCGAAACGAAGGCCCGGCGCTCTGCTTCACGCTTCGCCTCGCAGATCGAGCGCAGGTCAAGCGCGTCGGGCGGCTTGAAGAAGCGGCTCACTTCCACGCGCCCGGAGACTTCCAGCACGATCTGGTAATCGCCGGCTCCAGGCGGTCGGCGATTCCAGCTTTGATCCGGCGGAGTGTTCTGGACACTCTGCATCAGAGCCGGGCCGGCAAGCAACCCGATCAGCAGAACCAAAAGCAAGATCCGGAGCGCCATATCAAGGTTCGAGGATGAATGAAGCTGAACGGCTGACGGTTCCCTTTGCGTCGCTGACAGAGACCTTCAATTCATAATTCCCCGGACTTAGGCTGTCGAGCGGCAGCGCGCTGGCGTACTGAATGCGCCCTTGCTGGTCGGGCGCCGTGAGTTTGAGCGGGACACGCCCCACCGACTTGCGGTTCTGGAGCACTTCGAGCGTGAGCTTGGGGATCTCGGTCGAACCTTTGGCCGGATAGATGTTGAAATAAAAGCCCATCTGTTTGGCCGATTGATGAACCGGCACGCCGAGGTTGGGATAGACCATCACCTGGTCCCCGACCAGAAACGGGCTGTCCGACTTTTCCTTGACCTGCTCGACGTGGTCGATGATGGTCACACTGCTCAAGCGCAGTTTGCTTTCATCAGCGTCAGTGACTTCGAGGCTGGATTGATTGACGGAAGCCTTTTTCCCCAGCGCGTCATAGGCGACCGCTTCGACATCGTATTTGCCCGGCGGCAGGTTGGTCTCGCGGTAGAAGAGCACCTTGCCCTTCTGCGCCGCGGTGAGCGAGTTGAGCGGACCGAGGAGCACGTAGTGATAGCTGAGCTTGTCGACGACCTGTTTCGACTGATCCTTGACGAGCACCACGAAACTGAAGTCGGTGCTGTAGACCTTCTTTTCGTTGTCCGGGGCGAAGGTGAAGGCGCTGGCCGGGGCTTCGACCTCGACCGCCGTGCGTCCGAGCTTGCCCGCTTCCGGAAAGTGCAGGCTGCTTAAGAGCAGCGGAAAATCCTTCGGCTTCGCGGGATTGTTGAGCGCCGCGAGCGGCGGAGCTTCGTAATAGAAGAGCGGCGAAGAGCCGGTCGGGGTGACGGCGAAATAGCCTTTGCGAGATTGAACGTCAACGCCCGATCTTTTGACTTTGACCGAGATGTTCCTGAACTTTCCGTCATAGCTCTGATTGGTCGGCGCGTAGGTGAGCAAGTAGTAAGTGTTCAGTTCCTCATCAATCTGTTTCAGCTTGGGCCCGATCTTGTTGGTGTCGCCGATGAACTCGCCGCCGGTTTGCTGCGCGAGCTGAGTCAGACCGCTTTGCGGATTGAGGGTCAGCAGGTCTTCGTTGCGCTCCAGCCCTTTGGTCAACGGGCCGGAGGTGTCGCGGAAGGTCTTATCGAGATTGTCCATTCGCCTTTGGGCGCGAGCGCGTATCTCCTTGCTCGTCTCCTGCAACGGGCTATCAGTCCGCAGCCCGGCCGCGTCAACCGCATAAACGCTCACGTTGGCGCGATTGGCTGAGTGGATGACCGAGCGGAAATGCTGGATCACGTTTGGCGGGAGCGCTAGACCTTCGGAGAAGAAGATGACGGCCTTGCGGCCAGGCAACCGCTGCATCGAGTTCACCAGCGCCATCAAGCTGTTGGTCGTCGCATACCCTTGCTGATCGCGTTGCAGCACCTCGAAAGTTTCCCGCATTCGTTCCTGCATAGCTGCGAACTGCTGATCGACGCTCGCCTCGCCAGCCGCGCTGCCTGCCGCTGCCGCCGCCGCGCCATTACCTCCAGCGCCAGCGGCTTGCGCAGAAGCGGTGGCCGCATTGATGGCGGCTTCCCGCTGAGCGGCGGCATTGGCTTCTAGTCCTGGTTGCGAGGCGCTGGCCTCGAACGAAGCCGAGGCTAAGGAGCCGGCCTTCTCAATGGCCTTTTTTACCAACCCCAGATTGGTAGTGTAATTCTGGACGATGTTCAGAGAAAGATTGATCGCAAACACGCCGACGAAACTGTTCAGTCCACCGCCATCACTGAGATAGCTCATCGCAGCATCGTGAGCGCGCTTGCGCGCATCGGGTGAGAGACGATCAAAGACCAGCGCCATCACACTCACCCCGATTTCGGGATCCATCCGTTTTTCTACCGGGATCGAGGGACGTGCTTCAGCGGGCCGGGCGTTGGCGGCCCCGCTTTCCTCTATCTTGTCTGGTTTGCCAGTTAGGCCGCGGGTGATGAGTTTGAAGGACGCCATCGGCTGTCTTACTCCGTCTTCGAAAACTTCAAAATCATCGGCGGTCAAGTCGGCCACCAGGCGGCCTTTTTTGTCTTTGACCACCACGTCAAGCGCGACCTCGGTCGAACTGACGCGGATTCTCTGGTTGTCCTGTTGGGCGAGCGCGGGCGGCGTCTGGCCGTGGACGGGGAGAGCGGGCGAAACGGTCAGGGCAATGATGAGTAAGGCGTCAACCAGGAATTTCATGGTTTTTATCTCCGCCGGCGATGAATTAGCGGCAATGGTAATGATACGTGGTTCCGACCGGATTGTCACTTCTTGCGGCGCATTCGGCGCCCTTGTATCAGTGGGTAAGACGCGGGTCGACGAAGATCAGGCGCCGGCCTAAAATTCGCCACCGGATCTGACTTAGGGCGAAGATTGTGATAACGTGCCGCCGTACGGGTTAGGCACGGCGGCGAAGTCAACGAACAAAACCAATCGCTCTACGCCGCAGCCGATGTGGGGACAGGGTGCGAAGTCATGTGCCTAAAAATGCAATTGCCCTTCACGAACACAAGTCGGCCGGTCCGACTCGGAGTGGTCCTCGCCCCGATGGACAACCCCCTGGGACAGGAGATCAATCAATACGTCTGCCGCATCGTGCGCCGGTTGAGCGGTAAGGAAGGGGGCGGCAAAGTGGACGAGCCACTGGCTCGACTCAACCGCCTGCTGGCCGGAGGAAGGTAAGATTTTAGTTTCGGGTTTTAAGCCCTTGATCTCGCCGCTCGGAACTTGAAACTCGAAACCCGAAACTCGAAATCCAAAGATGCAATTCTCAGAAGCAGCCCAATGCATCGCGAACGCTAGTCGCATCGTCGGCTTCTCGGGCGCCGGCATCTCGACCGAGTCCGGCATCCCTGACTTCCGCAGCCCGAACGGCATCTGGGCGACGAACCGGATGATCGAGTTCGATGAATTTATCACCAGCCGTCCGGCGCGCGTCGAATACTGGCGCCAGAAAGCCGCCGTCTGGCCGGAGATGCGCGACGCCGTGCCGAACGCCGGGCACCGCGCCTTCGTCGAACTGGAGCGCCGCGGCAAGCTGCGCGCGATGATCACGCAAAACATCGACGGGCTGCACCAACGCGCTGGCCAAGACCCGCGCTTGGTGATTGAGTTGCACGGGACGATGGCCGAAGCCTGCTGCCTCTCGTGTAACGGGCGTATCAGCATGGACGAGGCGTTGCGGCGGGTGGCCGGGGGCGAGGCGGCGCCGGAGTGCGAAGGCTGCGGGGGGCTGCTCAAACCGGCCACGATCTCATTCGGCCAAGCCATGCCGGCCCGGGAGATGGAATGCGCCATCCACGCCTGCCGAGAGTGCGAGGTCTTCTTGGCCGTCGGCTCGTCGTTAGTCGTCCACCCGGCCGCGTCGCTGCCGCTGTTGGCCAAGCAGAGCGGCGCCCGCCTGATCATCATCAACCGCACTCCAACGCCGCTCGATGAGGTCGCCGACTTGGTCTTGCACGAAGAGATCGGCACGGCACTGCCGAAGCTGATTGACTGACGCAGTCAGATTGAAAACTGCGACCCAGTCTTACGGCTCGTCACCTCTATCACCCCGCCGTGCCCTGGCCATATTCAGTTCTTGAGCTTCGCGAAGTTCTTTAGCGAACTCCTCGCGCTCGCGAGCCGCCTGCGCTGCCTGCCGTGTCTTGTCAGTCAGGTAACGCTGGCCTTTGATTTCAGAGTTTTGCAGCGAGTCAGCCCAACCGCGCAATTGCCGTGAGATGCTCTCCGCCAATGATCTCAAATTTGAGATTTCAGATTTGAGATCCTCATAGCCGGGCAGCCGCTCGATCAGACAAAGCATGGATCGCGTCTCGCCGGCCGATCCGCGGGCGATGTAGATGAATGTCAGCAGCTCTTGCGTCGTCCCGCGCTCGAAGCCCTCGGCAATGTTGTTGGAGATGGAGACGGCCGCCCGCTCGATTTGATCGCGCAAGCTGCCTTGGCCTTTGAAATTCGGCTTCGCCGTCAGCGCGTAGACTCGCACCGCCAAGTCAATCGCCGCACGCCAGACTGGCAACTCCTCGAAGCGTTGGTACTTCATTTCACTCTCCTTTCAGATCAAATCTGAAATCTGAAATTTGAGATTTGAGATTTGAAAGTTTAGTCGGTGGCTGAAGAATCTTCTTCGATCTCATCCAGGCGGCTCACCTCCCACACTTTGCGCCGCACCAAGTCGTATCCGAAGCCGAGACGCAGCAGGTGATCAAACAACTTCTTCGCTTCCTCGCGCGTAGCGGGAGTGCCCTTGAGGCGTAGCCGCTTGGCGATGGCACGCGAAATCAGCTCCTCCTCATCCCGCTCGGCATAAGCCTCGTCAAGGGCGTTTTCGGCAATTGGCGGTGGCACTTTCTTGCGGTGCAGATCGCGGCGCAGGCGGGTGCGGCCGACGGGCTTAGTCGTTAGGCGCGAGGCGGCGTAATTGGCGGCAAACTGCTCATCGTTGAGATAACCCAGCTCTTCCAGCCGGGCCAGGACGCGGGCCACGATTTCGGCATCGGCCCAGTTTTTTTCGAGCAGCCGCCCACGCAGCTCGGCCACACTGCGCGGCTTGACCGAGATCAGCTTGAGCGCGCGGGCCATCGTCTTCTCGTACGGCGTTTGCTCCATGCCTCAATCGTGGAGCGCGCACCGTGAATAGTCAAGCAGGCAGTGTTAAGGACAAAGTGATGAGTGATGCGTAATGAGTGATGAGTAGTAAGGCTCTCTTTCTCATCACTCATTACGCATCACTCATCACTATTTTTAGTGTCGCCGCGCGGTCTGCGGCGCCTGCTCGGCGAGCGGGGTGATGGTCTTCTCCATCTCCTCGCGCTGCACGTCGGCGGTCGAGCGCACGCCCTGGACTTGGAGCTTGAAGTCGTCGGGGTTGGAGGCGCCGCGCAGGGCGTCATCGTAGCTGATCAGGTCGCGCGAATAGAGGTCGAAGAGCGATTGGTCGAAGGTCTGCATGCCGTACTGGGAGCGCCCCTGCGCGATGGCTTCGCGGATGTTGGAAGTCTTCTCCGGGTGGATGATGCAATCGCGGATGAAGCTGGTGGAGATCAGAATTTCGACGGCCGGCACGCGCGCCGCGCCGTCGACCGAGCGCACCAGGCGCATCGAGATGACGGCCTTGAGCACGCTCGCCAGTTGCAGGCGAGTGCCTTGCTGCTGGTGGGGGGGGAAGATCGAGACGATGCGCTGGATGGTCTCGGTCGCGTCCAGCGTGTGCAGCGTCGAGAGCACGAGGTGGCCGGTCTCGGCCGCCGTGAGCGCCGTCTCGATGGTTTCGTAGTCACGCATCTCGCCCACCAGGATCACGTCCGGGTCCTGCCGTAGCGCCCCGCGCAGCGCCCCGCCGAAGCTCAGGGCGTCGACGTCGATCTCGCGCTGGCTGATGAACGACTTCTTGTCGCGGTGGAGGAACTCGATCGGGTCTTCGATGGTGATGATGTGGCCGCTGCGCGTCGAGTTGATGTGATCGATGATCGCGGCGAGCGTGGTCGACTTGCCCGAGCCGGTCGTGCCCGTCACCAGGATCAGGCCGCGGCGCTCCTCGGCGATGCGCTCGATCACGGCGGGGAGCCCGAGGTCGCGTACCGTCCTGACGGTCGTCGGGATGACGCGGAAGACCAGGCCGACGCTGCCGCGCTGCTGAAAGACGTTGCAGCGGAAGCGCCCGAGCCCTGAGACCCCGTAGGCCACGTCGATCTCGGCTTGCTCTTTAAAGCGCTGCTTCTGGCGGTTCGACATGATGGCGAAGGCCATCGTCAGCGTGTCTTCCTGGGTCAGCCGCTTCCAATCCACCACCGGCTTCATCTCGCCGTTGACGCGGATGAAAGGATAGCTGCCGGCTTTGAGGTGGAGGTCTGACGCGCCCTCGCGGCAGGCGATCGCCAGCAACTCATCGATGTGTGCCATAGGACAACTACTCTCGTTAGTGGGGCGCTGAAGTTGGAACGGCTGCCGGGGCGACGGCGGCGGAGAACTACGGGAGGGGCCGTAAACGCCGTGAATCTAGCACGGGCGCTCAAGCGGTGTCAATCAAACAATCTCCGTGGTCCGTGGTCCGTGGTTCGTTGTTTTTGCCCTCGTTGCAATTAACCACTGACCACTGACCACTGACCACTGGGATTTACGAGTTCGCGACGGGCGTGCTATATTAAGGCCCTTGACATCCCTAACACTTTCCTGCATTTGAGGTATCAATTATGTCTGGGCATTCAAAATGGCATTCGATCAAGCACAAGAAAGGCGCGCTCGATGCCAAGCGCGGGAAGCTCTTCACCAAGTTGATCAAGGAAATTGCGATTGCGGCGCGCACTGGCGGCAGCGGCGACATCAATCAAAATGCGCGGCTGCGCAAGGCGGTCACCGATGCCAAGGCCGCCAACATGCCGAACGATACGATTGATCGCGCGATCAAACGTGGCACAGGTGAATTGGAAGGGGCGGCCTATGAAGAGATCACCTATGAGGGCTACGGGCCGGGGGGTGTGGCGATCATTCTCAACGCGACGACCGATAACCGCAACCGCACGGTCTCGGAGTTGCGCCACCTCTTCTCCAAAAACGGCGGCAACCTCGGCGAGTCCGGTTCGGTCGCCTGGATGTTCCACAAGAAGGGGTCGATTGTAGTGGATCGCCACGCCAAGGGCGAAGACGAGATGATGGAGGTGGCGATCGAGGCCGGCGCCGAGGATATGCAGACCGACGAGGACAGCTATCAAATCCTCACGGTCCCCGAAGACTTCCACGCCGTGCTCGAAGCGGTCAAGAAGGCGGGCGTCGAGCCGGCCTCGGCCGAAATCACCATGATCCCGCAGAACTACATCCACCTCGAAGGCCGCGAGGCCGACCAGATGCTCAAGCTCTACGAGGCCCTCGATGACCACGAGGACGTCCAGAACGTCTCGGCCAATTTCGACATCGATACAGCGGCGATGGAGCAGCAAGCGTGAAACCAGTAGGCAGTAGGCGGTAGGCAGTAGGCAGTGGCCGGTACGGGGTTGCTACCTACTGCCTACTGCCTACTGCCTACTGCCTACTGATATGAATTTCAAGCACCGCGGCGCCGAGACCGGCAGCGGGTTCCAAGAGGCGGTCAATCGCACCAATGAGAGCTACGAGCGGACCGGGCGCGCTTACATCACTCGCAAAGCGATCCCAGGCAAGTATCTGATCGAGCGCGGCGAATCGCGGCGCGGCTTGACCCTGCCCTCGCTCAGCCTGCCTGATGGCGGCGCGCAGCCCCGCCTCGCGGCGACTGACCTCAGTCGCATCATCAAGGAGCGCAAGCTGCAAGACTGGCGCCGCTTCATCCCGGAATCGAAGGCGGAGCCGGATTATGGCGGGGCGCTGGCGCCGGACGGGCGGGCGATCTTCTACGACGCGAAGACGACGCGGCGTGATGCGCTTGACTTCGATAACCTGCACGCGCATCAGGTCCTGTTCCTCGAACGGATGGCGCGCTTCGGCGCGGTCGCCGGGTTCCTCGTCGAATTCAATCGCTACCGGGAGGTCTACTTTCTTCCGATCCAGGTGCTCACCCGGTGGCGCGAGCAGAGCGAACGCAAGAGTCTGCCTTACCGATTTTTTGTTGACTATCTGGTGCCAGCGCCGGCGGGCAAGGGCCTGCTCATCTTCGACTATCTCTCAGCCGTCGAAGAGCAGGAGCAACGCTACGACCGAACCTTCTCCCGCCTGCAGATCACGCTGCCGCGTACACGGGTACGCGCTTAACAACTCGCTCCTAGCCGAGCGCCCTTCCGCTTCAGCTCAGCCCGGCGCTCGGAATGAAATTAAACCCCGAACTTCAGAGAAAGCGAGGCCCGCATGTTCTTCCGCACATCTTCACGCCCCTCTCCATTAGCCCGATGGCTGCACCTCGCGGCGCTCGTGGCGCTGCTCGTTTCAACTCACTTCGGCTCGTTAAGTGCTCAGGCTCAATCGCCGGCCCAAGTGAAGCGGTCCCGCAACGTGCCTGGCCAGCGTGCGGTGGTGATTGATGAGCGACTCTCCGCGCTGCGGACACGACCTGATATTAAAGCGCCGCTCACGCAGCGGCTCCGTCGCGGCCGGGTGGTGGGCCTGCTCGGCCTGTCACGCGGTAAGCAAGGCGGCCCCCGCTTCCAATACATTGCCGTCACTCGCAATACCCGCGGCTGGATTCTGGCCGAGGCATTAGTCAGGCCTGGGCATGAGGGGGATGCAGAGCGCCTGATGAAACTTATCAACGAGGCGAATGATGATTTCATGCGCGCGAGGCTGGCGCGGCTCTGCGCCGATGAGTTTCGCCACACGGCGGCGGCTTCACAAGCGCTGCTCGCGCTCGGCCAGGCCGCTGAGCATGCGGCCGAGCGCCTCTCGCGCGAGGCGAAGCGAAGGGCCGGCGATGAAGACCCGGGCGCCGGCATCAGCAAGCGCGATTACCTGCTCAATTATGCCGGCCTCGACCGCTACAACCGCGCGGGCATCACCTTCGATTATGACGAGGCCGCCGAACGCATCGTCTATGACGGCGGGGCCTACCGAGAGTTATTGCGCAAATACCCGCGCAGCGCCGAAGCCCAGGAGGCACGCCAGCGATTGGAAAAATTGGGCAAGCGGTGAACGGGAGGCTGAGTCGTAAACCTGATCGCGTTGATTCGCAGCGGCCTAGCCGGAAGCGCGATGGCGGCCTCCGCCGTCAGCGCCTATCTCGGCAATACATCGCCGATCAAGCGCCCGGTGCGCCTTCACGCGCGAGTGGTGCTCCATCACCAACCGTGTCATCGCCGAGCATCGCGCCTTGCCTGACCACTGCTTCGAGGGGGTGTGAAGCCAGCCCTGCTTTTGGTCTATGCCCCGAAGGCCCGCACGAGAAAAGCCGCCATCTGCGCCCGCGTCACATTGCCATTAGGGCAGTAGTTGCCCCCGCCACAGCCCTGCGTGATCTGCCGCACGGCCATCTCCTCAATGAAAGCATAGAAGGGATTCGACGCCGGCACATCCGCAAACCGCGGCGAAGGAGGTGTCGGGGGGTTGAAGACACAGAGCGCGCGAATGAGGAAGGCCGCCATCTGCTCGCGGGTGACAAGAGCGTCGGGACAGTAATTGCCGCCGCCGCAGCCGACTGTGATCCCACGCCGGGCGAAATCGTCGATGAAAGCGTAGCCGAACCGCGACGACGGCACATCCATAAACCGCGGCTGTGCCGGGGTCGGTGGATTGAGGACTCCCAGCGCTTTTTCGATCAGGACGGCCATCTGCTCACGGGTGACAAAAGCGTCGGGACAGTAGTTGCCGCCGCCACAACCCACGGTGACTCCCCGCGCCGAGATCTTGCCGATCTCGGTGAAGAATTGATCTGACGGCGGCACGTCGAGGAACTGTGCTCCTTGGAGCACGGTGAAGGTTTGGCCGGCGATGGTCAGCATCCCTGTGCGAGCAGTAGTGTTGGTGTTGGCCGCCACTGAATAGTTGACTGTCCCATTGCCGCTGCCACTGCCGCTCGGGGAGATGGTGACAAAGCCGGCGTTGCTTCCCGCGGTCCAACTACATCCGCTCGGCGCTGTCACGTTGACGCTGCCGGTCCCGCTATTGGAGGTGAATGACTGATCCACCGGTGAGAGAGGGAAGGTGCATGCGGCCGCCGTCACTTGCAGGCACTGAGAGAACTCCGAGGTGTTGTCGGTCGGATCGGTGGCGGTCGCGGTGACAAACTGGCCGGCGAGGGACCCCGCCGCGAAGGTCATGCTAAAGTTTGCGCTGCAACTGCCATCGGTCATCACCACCATCGAGCCCATGAAATTTTGACCCTCGCCAAAGCCGGAAGGATCGCAGGTAGTGCTGGAGAAGAATTGGAGCTTGAAGATGGTATTGGCCTTGCTGTTGAGCGCCCCCTGAATGTTTGTGCCGGCGCTAGAGCTTAGGGCCGAAGTCAAGACAGGAAAATTTTGCAGATTGTTGGCCCCCGTGTCACCGTCGCAGGCATCATTGGGCGTCACGCCATCGGGGCCCAGATCAATCCCCAGACCCGCGTTGGAGAAGATGGCATTGCGCAGGATGGCATTGCCGGTCCCGGAGTCGGCGAAAACTCCATCGCCGCCGTTGAAGGCGCTGGTATTGCCCGCGCCGCTGGCCGTCCCGCCGATAGTGTTATTGCTCGCGGAAGAAGTAATGAACACGCCATGCGAGGCATTCCCGAGCGGGCTGGTGCCGTTCATTTGCGTTCCGATGAAGTTTCCCTGGACACAATTCACCGTCGCGCCGCTGCCGGAGATCTTAATGCCGTTCGTGTGGTTGCCCGAGATGACATTACGCGCCTCAGCCGTTGTCCCCCCGATGGTGTTGACGAACGCCCCGATGAGGCTCACGCCATCGCCGTCGTTGCCCACGGCGGCCGTGCCAGCCGCATTGGTCCCAATGAAGTTGCCTTGCACCACGTTCCCGGTCGCGCTTGAGAGTTCAATGCCATTCGAGTTGCCCGAGATGACATTGCCAGCTCCGGCCGCTGTCCCACCAATGGTGTTGCTGGGCGCGCTGGTGATGCGCACGCCATCCGAGCCGTTGCCCAAGTTAGCGGTGCCATTCGCGTCAGTGCCAATGTAGTTGCCTCGCACCACATTTTCCCTCGCGCCAAGGTCGAAGATTTCAATCCCGTTCGAGCCGTTGCCCGAGATGATGTTGCGCCCCACGAGTGCTGCCCCACCGATTCTGTTCCGGGGCGCGCCGTTGATGAACAGGCCGTCCAAGGTGTTGCCCAGCGGGGCGTCGCCAGTGACATTAGTCCCAATGAAGTTGCCGAGCACGATATTATTCGATGCGTTGCTGCCGGAGATTTCCACGCCGTCCGAGTCGTTGCCCGAAATGAGATTGCCTTCCCCAGGCATCCCTCCCCCAACCGTGTTGCCGGGCGCGCCATTGATGAGCACACCATTGGCGGAGTTGCCCCGGTCAGCCTGGCCAGCGCCATTGGTGCCGATGCAGTTGCCTTGCACATTGGTCCCGGTCGCGCCGCTGCCGGAGATTTCCACGCCGTCCGAGCCATTGCCTAAGATGACATTACCAGGTGGCGTTCCCGGCGGGCTAGCGGTGCCCCCGATCGTGCTGTTGGGCGCGCCATTGATGCGCACGCCATCGCCATGATTGCCACGGGCGACACCGCCACCCAGGTCAGTGCCGATAAAGTTGCCTTGCACCAGGTTCCCCATAGCGCTGCTGCCGGAGATCTCAACGCCATGCCCGTTGTTGCCCGAGATGACGTTGATCGCCAGAATCGCCGCCCCCCCGATCAGGTTGTTGGGCGTGCCATTGATGAAGACGCCGTCGCCGTTGTTGCCCAGGGCCGCGGTGTCAGCGGCATTGGTGCCGATGTTGTTATTTTGCACCCGGTGTCCAACCAGGCTGCTGCCGGAGATTTCCACACCGTGCGCGCCATTGCCCGAGATGATGTTACCTGCCCCGACCACTGCGCCCCCGATGGTGTTGCTGTCCCCGCCGATGATGCGCACGCCATCCAAGCTGTTGCCCAGGGCGGCGGCACCAGCCGCATTGGTGCCGATGAGGTTCCCTCGCACCCGGTTTCCGGGCGCACCGGCGCCATTGATCTCAACGCCGTCCGAGCCATTGCCCGAGATGAGATTGCCCGGTGGTGTTCCCGGGTCTGGCGGAACCTGAGTTCCCCCGATGGTGTTGCTGGACGCGTTGCTGATGTGTACGCCATCCAGGCTGTTGCCCAGGGCCGCATTGCCAGCCGCATTGGTGCCGATGAAGTTGCCTTGCACCTGATTCCCCGTCGCGAAGCCGAGGCCGCTGGAGATTTCCACGCCGTGCGCGCCATTGCCCGAGATGATGTTCCGTGCCTTAGCCATCGCCCCACCAATCGTGCTGTTGGACGTGTCTTTGATGAAGACGCCATCCAGGCTGTTGCCCAGGGCGATGTTGCCGCTGAGGTTGGTGCCGATGAGGTTGCCTTGCGCCTGATTCCCCATCCCCGCGCCGCCGGAGAGTTCAATGCCGTGCGAGAGGTTGCCCGAGATGAGATTGCCCGGTGGTGCTCCCGGCATGGCCGTCATCCCACCAATGGTGTTGTTGTCCCCGAGAAAGATCCGCACACCATCCAAGTTGTTACTCAGGGCACCGGTGCCGGCAGCATTGGTCCCGATGAAATTGCCTTGCACTGTACTCGAATCCGCGAAGATTTGGACGCCGTTCCCGTTGTTGCCTGAAATGAGGTTGCGCGCCCCGGCCGCACCACCCCCAAGAGTGTTGTTGGACGCGAGGAGGCGGACGCCATCCAGGCTGTTGCCCAATGCCGCAGTGCCAGCGGCGTTGGTGCCGATGCAGTTGCCTTGCACCAGGTTCCCCATCGCCTGGCCGCCACCGCTCTCGGAGATTTCAATGCCGTCACTGTCATTGCCCGAGATGAGATTGCCCGGTGGTGTTCCCGGCGTGGCCGTCATCCCCCCAATCGTATTACTGGGCGCATCAGTGATGTGCAGACCATCCAAGGTGTTGCCCAAGTCGGCATTGCCGGCGAGGTCGGTGCCGATGAAGTTGCCTTGCACCAGATTCCCCTTTGCGCCGTTGCTGACCATCTCAATGCCGTGCGTGTGGTTGCTCGAGATGAGGTTGCGCGTCCCGGCCATCGCCCCACCGATCGTGTTGCCGGGCGCGTTGTCAATGAGCACGCCATCCTGGGTGTTGCCCAGAGCCGCAGCGCCAGCGGCATTGGTGCCAATGAAGTTGCCTTGCACCGCATTTCCCATCGCGCTGCCGCCAAAGATCTCGACGCCGTTACGGTTATTGCCCGAGATGAGGTTGCGCGTCCCGGCCGTCGCTCCTCCGATGGTATTGGTGGACGCCCCACCACTGATGCGCACTCCATCCTTGGCATTGCCCAGACCAGCATTGCCAGCGAGGTCGGTGCCGATGAAGTTGCCTTGCACCTCATTCCCCGTCGCGCCGTTGCCGACAATCTCAACGCCGTGTCCGTTGTTGCGCGAGATGATGTTGCTGAAGACCGGACTTCCGATGGTGTTGCTGGGCGCGTCGAGGATTGACACGCCGTCGCCGGAATTGCCCAAGGCCGCGGTGCCATTCTTGTCGGTGCCGATGAAATTGCCTCGCACCAGATTCCCCTTGGCACCGTTGTTGATGATCAAGACGCCGTCCCCGTCATTGCCCGCGATGACATTGCCGGCGAGCCCGCCGATATCGTTGAAGGCTGCGCTGTTGATGCGCACACCCGCCAGGGTGTTGCCGCGGTCCAACGTGCCGGTGACATCGGTGCCGATGTAGTTGCCTCGCACCAGGTTCATCGTCGCAGCGCCGCTCAGCGGGTCGTCGGAGTCGAAGATGTGGACACCGTCCTGGTCATTGCCTAAGATGATGTTGCGCGCCGCGGCCGTCGTCCCACCGATCAAGTTGTCGGACACGTCGAGAATGTAGACACCATTGAGGGCATTGCCCAAATCGGCGACGCCGCCCGCGTCGGTGCCGATGAAATTGCCTTCGATGGTCTCGCCTCCATTCCGGGGCGCCAACCAGATCCCATGACCATTGAAGAAGTAGATCGCCAGCCCGCGCACGACACTATTCCCACCGCCGATTTTCAGCCCGCTGACACCCGCCCCGGCAAGTGATCCATTGAGCTCGATAAGCGGAGTGCCGGCGAAGCCCGGCTGGGTGGTCCCATCGATCGTCACCGCTTCGGAAAGCGTCGGGAGGGGACCGAGCCCAGTGCTCCCGACGTTGATCGTTTTCACTCCCGATCCGATGCTGAAGTTAATCGTGTCCGCGCCAACGCTGAAGTTGGCCTGCTGCATCGCCGCCCGCAGCGTGCAGGCGCCCGTCATGTCAGCGCAGACCCCGTCCATCAGATTGCTGTCATCGGTGTCGGCGGTCGAGTTGACGGTGAAGGTGGCCACTGCCGCCGTCAGCGCTACCGCCAGCGATGCTTCTCGGCCGCCTTTGAGGACGACCAGGTCACTCAACGCATCCGCATTCAGCCGCATCGGTAGCACCGCCACCGGCTCGCCTTCCACGTCCAGCGTCACCACGGCCTCAGACATCGCCCTCTGCGCGTCATCTGACTGCTGAGCCTGGGCTAGCATTCCTCCTTCAATGATATGCAGTTGATGGTTGACCGCGTCCACAACGATCAAGTCAGTGCCCGGTCGGCTGGACACTCGCGCCGGAACTAAGAGGCTTGGCGATGCGGTGAGGCCAGAGAGCTGAAAGCTAGGAACCGTCACCGCGATGCTCTCTCTCAGTCCCGCCTTGCCCGCTGGCGCTCTTTGCGCCGTGACTCCACGTTCCAGCACGTGTACGGTTCCGTCGGCTGACAACAAGGCCGTGTCTGTCTGATGATTGCCGGTGAAGTCCCCGATGACTACGGCAGTGATGGCGAACGAGAAGGCTTGCTGGCTGATGGTGGCTGGAGGAACCTCGGCTTGCTTGCTCCCATCGAGCGACAACTTCCGATCACGCCCGTGCACGATGACCAACTCGCGGCCGGCCGCCACTGCCAGGTCCGTCGGGTTGTCTCCATCTAATTGGCCCAGCGCTAACGCCGTCGCGGCGGCCGGCAAGGCGAAGGCTTCCGGTTTAGCTCGGAATGCTCCCTCAGGCGACTCAAAGACCAGGACCTGCGGCCCATCCTTCCCGACGATCCCCACCACCACATCCATCAACCCGTCGGCCCGGTTGATCTCCCCACTCGCCAGCGCCGTCACTCTCCCCGGCAGCTCCCGCCGCTGTGCCTGACCGAAGCCTCCCCGCCCGTCGCCCGGCAGCAGGTAGAGCGCCTCGCTCCCACGCGCGGCCGCGATCACGTCCCAGTGGCCATCACCATCGAAATCCCCCGTGCCTAAAAACTCCGGCGCCTCGGGCACCTCGAAGACCTGCGCCCGCGATAGGAACGGTGCCGGTGAGTCATCACCCAGGGCTGCGTCGGTGCTGGCAGAGACAGGCTGCTGACGCCGCTGTCGCGCTTCCGGGAGGTTCGGAAAGAGCGAGTCGATGTTGCCCCGGTGCAGGCCTAGCATCCCGCCATTGAAACCGACGTACCCACTGACCAAGTCCAGCACGCCATCCCCATCGAAATCGCCTGAGGCCAAGGTCAAAGGCCGGGCCAGATGCGGTTCCAAATTCTGTGCGAGTCCCGACGTTGCGGTGTAGGCGGTCGGCACGTCATGGCCGTCGCGCAAATTGATCCAGGGATGGCCACGCTGGGCGGCGTGCAGCGAGACCTTTGCTCGCGTCTGGTCTACTGGCCGCGCGGCTTGAGCATTCGCCCGGCGCAGCCGGAGGAGGAAAAAGCCGGAGAGGAAGGTGATCAGCACGAAACTGATGCATAACACTGAGGTGAAGCGACGATGCCTATTCATGGGCGACCTCCCAGAGGTGTGGTTGATCAACACCTAAACGTGAGCGGTAGCGTCGTGCGCAACTTTGTCAGGTCGCTGTCGGCGAGGGAAGTAAGCTTTCCGTTGGGACTGTGGCCTGGTAACTTCGCTTGCTACGTTGCCGCATCTAAAGGACGACAAAAATAATAGCGATCAGGCAACGGCGGCTTGCAGCAGGCGCAAGTACTAGTGAACGATCAGAGAATAACTGTGGCTAGGCGGATTATATCGACCGAAGCTGGGCGTTGCAAGGGTAGAGTTCGAGGTCGCTACACGCCCAGCGTCACCACCTGGTCGGTGAAGCCCTCGAAGCTGTCGTCGTGGCTGATGACGAAGAGCTGGTGGAAGTCCTTGATGCGCCCGATCTGCTGGGCGAGGTTGCGCCGCCGCTCCTCATCCATGTTGGTCGTCGGCTCGTCGAAGAAGGCGAGGTTGACCTCCGAGAGTTCCTTGAGCAGGGCGAGGCGCACGGCGAGCGCTGCGGCCATCTGCTCGCCGCCGGAGAGGTTCGCGAACGGGCGCTCGCGGCCCTCCTCTTCGAGCGTGACCTCATAATCCTTCGTCCATCGCAGCGTCACGTCATGACGGCCGGTAATCTCGCGGAAGAGTTGATTGGCTTCGAGCGAGACCGAGAAGAGGTAGGCTTCGGTGATAAACGGCGCCGCCTTCTGCAAAATGTCACGGATAAAGTCGGCCACCTCGCGCAGCCGCGAGGTCTGTTCTTTAGCCGCCAGTTCACCACGCATCCGTTCGCGCACTTCGTCGAGGTGGTCGAGCTGCGCTTGCAGGTGCTGGTATTGCTCGCGCGTGTGTTCGAGCTGAGTCGCAATCTGAGTGGCGCGCTCGCGCCAGTGGTTGAGGTCCACCTTGACCTGAGCGTGGCGCTCAGCGTCGTATTGCGCCTCAAGCCGACGCAATTGGTCGAGCGTCGTGGCGAGCGCGGCTTCGGCTTGCTCAATCTCAGCAGAAGTGGCGAGGGCCTCGGCTTCTCGCGCTGCGACGGTGGCCGCGATCTTCTCGTGAGCGATGAAGGCTTGATAGTCGCGCTCGCTCGCAGCCCGCGTCTTGTTAGCCCCGGCCAGGTCGGCGTCGAGAGTGGCATAGGTTTGAAGCTCGGCGTTGAGCCCGTTGAGGTGGGCTGCGCCCTCGCCGGCCTGCTGCTCTGCCCTTTCAGCCTCACGCCGCCACTCGGCTTCGCGCCCGATGACCTCAGCCAGCATTCGCGCACGGCCGCGGGGGTCGCCGAGGGTGCGGAGGGCGCCCTCGGCTGCGGCGAGTTGCGCCTCAAGGTCGCCGAGCTTGGCCTTGCGCTCGGCCAAGGCTTCGCGGTCACGTCTCTTGGCCTCGCCTTCGCGCTTGATCTCGGCCAGCTCGCGGCGCAGCACCTCGGCCTGACCGTAGAGTCTTTGGGCCTCACGCGCGTCGCGAAGCAGGGCCTCCACGGCCAGGCGTTTATTCTTCAGCGTCTTGATCTCGCCGTCCGTGACCGCGCTGCCGAGCGCCGTCTCGTCTTCGAGCTTGGCGACGCGCGATTGCTGCGCGGCCAGCTCATTCGCAATCCGTGTCCCCTCTTCACGCAGCCTCGGCAAACGGGCGGCCTCGGCAGATGCGGCGCGCACCTGTTTGACTTCAGCGCTGAGCGCCGTCACGGCGCCTTCGAGCTTCCCGATCTCATCGCGCCGCGCTTCGAGCCCCGACCGGAAGCGGCGGTCGAGCGACTCACCCGGCTTCAGGTTCAGACACTTTTCGGTGAGCAGCGGGCAGAGGCCGCCGCCTTCGAGGCCGGCGATCATCTCCGCATCCCGCGCCACCTCGGCCCGCAGCCGCGCCAGCCTCTCGGTCTCACTCTGCTGCCGCGCTTCGACCTTAGTTAACTTCGCCGCCGCGGCTGCGAGCGGCTCCAGGCGCGCCACTTCACGCGCTACTTTCTCGCGCTCGGCAGCCAGCCGCACCTGCTCGTCGCGCAAGTTCCCTAAGTGTTCGCGCTTGACCTTGTAGCTATTGAGCGAGATCTCCTTCTGCTGGATCTCGCTGTCAAGCAACATGCGCTCGTCTTCGAGCGCATCCGCTCGCTCGGCCATCTCGCGCTTGGCTTCGGCCCCCTCGGCCTGACGTGAGAGCGCGGTATAACGCTGGCGCAATTTTTCCAACTCGCGGTCGAGCGATGAGAGAGCGCGCTCCAAACTTTGCGCCTCGCCGCGGGCCTCACGCAGTTCGGCCATCCGCTGCTCAAGCAGACCTTGCTCGTCGATCTTCGTCGCGAGCGCCTCCGCCTCCTCACGCGCTTTGGCGATTTCGCCCAGCCGCTCTTTACTCCGCTCCCCCTGCACGCGAACGGCGATCAACTCGCGCTCCACCACCGTGATCCGCCCGCGCAGTTCGTCACGCGCCTCACGCTGGCGCTCAAGTTCCGACAGGCGCTGTGCTGCGGCCGTATAGTTTTCGTAGCCCGCGCGGGCAGCCTCGACGACCGCCGCCGCGGCGCGGGCCTGCTCGGCGGCCTCACGTGCCGAAGAGAGCTTATCGCGCGTGATCTCCAGCTTCATCCGCAACCGCTCCACGGCCCCGCGCTGGACCTCGATCTGGCGCTGGACCTCATCGAGTTCCCCGGCCTCACGCGTGGCACGGTCGCGCTCAGCCGCGGCCGTGCGCGCGCCTTCTTCAAGCGAGCGTGTGCGCGCGGCCGTCTCTTTATGCTGCTGTTTGATCTCGTCGTAATTCTTCAGCTCGCCCTCGGCCTCCGCCAGGCGGCGGTCGGCCTCCGCCATCCGGCCCTCGAGATGGCGCAGGGTGTCGCGCAGATTGTCGGACGCCTGCCGGTACTCTTCGACTTTGAGGATCTGATCGAAGATCAGCTTGCGCTTCGCCGGCGGGAGGGTGAAGTCGTAGGTGAAAGTCCCCTGCGGGACGCCGATGGTGGACTTGAAGAGCGCCGAGAGTTCTGTCCCCGGCTCGACGCCGATGTGCTGCTGGAGCCAGGGCACGACCTGGTTCTTCTGCTCGACGAGCCGGATCTTGAGGGTGGGGTCGTAGGCGAAGTAGCCGCCGGCCGTGTCGCGCTGGACGATGTATTCGCGCTGGTCGAGGTCGGAGATGAAGCCGACGGCCACCTGGCCCCGCTTCGCGCCGCGCTTGACGAAGTCATCACGGCTGTAGTCGAGGTGGTCGAACAGCGCCCAGGCGATGGCTTCGAGGATCGTCGTCTTGCCGGCGCCGTTCGGCCCGCAAATGGCGACCACCCCCGGCCCGAAAGTCCACTCGGCCTCGGTGTGGTTCTTGATATTCTTGAGTTCGACTCTGGTGATCTGCAAGGTGGGGTCAGTAGTCAATTGTCCGTGGTCAGTCGTCAGTCGTCCGCGGCCACGGACGATTGACGACTGACCACGGACGCCAGCTTAAACCTGGGCGTTCTGGACGGTCTCCGGATTATCCGTCTGGCCGAGCAAGTGGCGGCCCTCTTCACTGCGCGGGTCAATCGTGCGCAGGTGCTTGCGGCCGCGCATCTCCCAAATGGCAGTGATCTTCCCATTCTTCTCTACCGCGTGGTAAGAGAGTTCTTCCGGCGGCTCCTGATTAGCCGCGCCCCGCTGGGCGGTCGTATTCTCCGGCGTCGTGTTGTCACTCATCATGATCGCTCCTGGATGATTGGTGGATTTGATGTAAACCCGATTCTGCCACAGCGCGTGCGTCAGTGTCTAGGATCAGCCATCGGCTCTCAGCCGTTACCCTGGGAGCGCACGCATCTTCTTTCTTTGGGCGTGCCGGGATTGCGCAGGCGGCGGATGACGTCGGAACGGGCAACTCCCAGAAGCCAGCACGCGAGGACGCGGGCGCTCCCAGGGCTTTTCACACCCTCTCTCAGGCGGTCTCGAATATGGCAATCCGGTCCTTAAATTTCTTGCCGCCCGCGCCGCAGATTTTCGGCTACGAAAAAAAGGTGATACTATGCCCGACTGAAGAACCAAGTATGAGTGGTGCCGAGTCGCCAGCCTTCGCAAACACTGGTCTGAGAGTGACGCAAGTTGCGACTGGCCTTTGCCTATCACTTTCAGTGGCCTTGCTGCGCATGGTCTTTAAGCCCCGGGACTGATGAAGAAGTCGTTCGAATTTACCAGCCGCGAAATCGAAGATGACATCCGCGCCCAAGTCAGCCGCGTCTTCCATGAGGCGCGTTGGGTGATCGCCCAACTCATTCTGCCCGGCGTGGAGGTCCCGTCGCCGAGTATCGAGCAGACGACCAGATGCCCCCTCGCCATGATGATGCGTGACGTCTTCGACCACGCGGCGGGCGTGCGCGAAGTGCCCGAGGTCTACGGCACGTGCAAGCAGTTATTGCGGATCCTCTTCGGCAAGGCGCCGAGCCACGACCACGAGGTCCCGCCGCTCTTCTGGGCGACGCCGCTCGGGGCCGCCGTTCACGAATGCTCGGGCTCCTTTGCCGGGATCAGTGACGACGTGGAATTGACCGAGCCGGAGGCGGCCCGCTTCCTGGGGGTAGGCCAGTTGACGCTCTTAGGCTATCACCAGAACGGCGAACTTCGCCCGCAACGCCGCCTCGGACATCGCTACTTTTTCACCGCCGGCCAGCTCAGAGCGTTTCGCCGTCAGCGATATGGGGCGGCAGGCGGGGAACCATAGCCGGCCGGGACAAAACCTGAAGGCTGATGAGGGTCGAACGCTCGTCTGCCCCCAACTTTTTATCTCCGCCCGGCAGTTTTCACCTGTGCTATTAACTCGATGACGGTGATCTCCGGCGGGCAGCCGTAGCGGAGCGGCAGGACTGAGGTGCCCAATCCGCGGTTGACATAGATTTGTGTCGCGCCCAGCTTGGCGTGGCCCTGGGCGCGCGTAAAACGAGGGGTGGGACGGCGGAGCCAGCGCGTGGCGGCGTGGTCGGTGCGGCCGGCGAGCAGCCGCCAGTTGATCTGCCCGCCATGCGTGTGGCCGGAGAGGACGAGGTCCACGCCTTCCCGCGCCGCCTCGTGAATAATCGCGGGATTGTGCGCCAGCAGGATGCGTGCCTCGTGTGACGTGGTCGGGGCAAGCGCGGCCGGCAAGTCGGCACGCTTGACCATCAGATCGTCAACCCCGGCGAGCCATAGGTGAGCGCCCCCGCGCTCGATGCGCACACACTCGTTCGACAAGACGCGGATGCCTTCGGCTCCTAAAGCCGCGGCCATCATCTCGCCGTCCGTCCAGTGGTCGTGATTGCCGAGCACGGCAAAGACCCCGTGCGGCGCGCGCAACTGGCCGAGGGCCCGCGCGCAACCGGCGATGTAATCGCGCGAGCGCGAGACGTAATCGCCCGTGAGCGCGATCAAGTCAGGCTTCAATTCGTTGGCGCGGCGAGCGGCTTCGGCAATCTCGGCCGCGCCGAGATAGGAGCTGTGGTGAATGTCTGAGAGTTGGACCACACGGAAGCCATGAAAGGCCGCTGGCAATTTCGCGAGCTTGATCGGTTGGCGTGTCACCTCGATCTGGTACGGTTCGATGACGGCCGCGTGCAGGATGGCCGCGAGCGTTTGCCGCTGACGCGGCCGACGCGCCGGCCGCTTTTTGAAGCGAGAAAATACGGGGTTATTCATCCAGCGTAGCCCCTATCTGACAAGAGAAGCTCTCACGGCCTCTTCGTTACTCCAGGGATTATAAGCGTCCGCCCGTTCGGGGCGCAAGCTAGCCAATTGCGGATCGAGTCAGCTAGCTCTTGATCCGCGATTGACAGGCAGGCGCATTTTGCGCAATCTACATCTACCGCGGCGACCGCTACCCGGCGGCAATCCACCTGAAGCGGCGCGGAAGGTAATTTTGCGAAAGTCATAATCTGAGATCTCAAATTTCCAAATTTGAGATCAACTGCCAGTCACCTTTGGGAGAAACTATGAAAGCACGCTACCTCATCTTCAGCGTTGTCCTGACCATCGTTGGCGCCATGGCAGCACTCGCGCAAAGCACTACGGCCACGCTCGCCGGCACAGTCACGGACCCGAATGGCGCGGCGGTCTCAGGCGCCACCGTCACCGTCACCGATACGCGCACGGGCGTGGCCAAGACGGTCACGGCTAACAGTGAGGGCCAGTATTTCGTCCCCGCGCTCTTGCCGGGCGATTACACCGTGAGCGCCGAGGCCCAAGGGTTCCGGAAGCTGACCAAGAGCGGCATCCGGCTAGAGATCAGCCAGGCCGCCGAGGTCAACCTGCAACTGTCGGTGAGCGGCACGGACCAGGTCATCGAGGTCGGGGCCGCGGCCGTGTTGCTTCAGACCGAGCAGCCATCGCTTGAGCAGACCGTCGAGCAGAAGCTCATCGAGAATTTGCCGCTCGCGGATCAGAACGTGATGCAGCTTGTGCAGATCACGCCGGGCGTGGTCTCGGGCAATCCGAGTAATCCGTCGGCCATCGGCCTGATCGGCAACCGCAGCTTCTTTGACTCGAACTTTTCCGTCAACGGCGGGCGCGGCAGCACCAACGACGTGCTGGTGGACGGCGTGGCGAACGTCATCGGCGACTTCAACGGCGTCGGCGCCACGCCGCCGGCCCGCGCGGTGCAGGAGTTCAAGGTGCTCTCAGGCGCGATCTCGGCCGAGTACGGGCGCACGGGCGGCGGCGTGGTGAGCTACGCGACGCGCCCCGGGGGCAACCGCTTCCACGGCTCGGTCTTCGAGTTCCATCAGAATAGCGAACTCAACGCCAATGGCTGGTTCAACAATAAGAACAAAATCGCGCGCGTGAGCAACCGCCGCAACCACTTCGGCGCGGATGTGAGCGGCCCGGTGTGGCTGCCGAAGATTTACGACGGCCACAGCAAGACTTTCTTCTTCTTCAACTATGAAGGCCGCCGCAACCGCGACCCGGTCGGCCAGTTGTTCACCGTGCCGACCTTGAAGCAGCGGCAGGGCGACTTCTCCGAGACGCGCAACCGCGCCGGGCAACTGGTGACGATCTACAACCCGTGGACGACGCGCCTGGCGCCAGGCAGCACGACGCAGTTCATCCGCGATCCGTTCCTGAACAATCAGATTCCGTGCGCCGCGACCAACCCGGCGACGGGGCGTCCGTTCTGCGACCCGGTGGCGCTCGCCGCGCTCAAGTTCTACCCCGAGCCGAACCGCACGCCGGACGACGCGGCCGGCTCGAACAACTACGTCGCGGCGGGCACCAACGTTCTCGACCTGAATTACTACTCCGTCCGCGTCGACCACAACTTCTCGCCGAAGCAGAGCGTCTACGGCCGCTACACGCGCCTGCGGCGTGACGACGATCAATTCAACCCATTCAATAATGTGGGCTCGAACGGGCGCGTCGTGATCGACAAGTTCACCCACGCCGTCGTCAACCATTCGTATACGCTCACCTCGACGCTCTTCAACAACTTCCGCTACGGCTACGTGCGGTCGCACGCGAACCAAGTCCCGTTCGGCACCGGCTTCGACCCGACGACGCTCGGCCTGCCCGCCTACCTGCGCGACAACGCCGCCGTGCTGCAGTTTCCGACCTTCAACATCGGCGCCAACGGCTTCAGCTATTCGGCGCTCGGCTCGCGCGGCTATAACAACCAGCCGCGCGACACGACGACCATTGCCGACACAGTGACGAAGGTCTGGCGCGGCCATACGATCAAGCCGGGCGTCGATTACCGCCTGATCCGCTTCTTCCCGTTCCAGGTCTTCGATACGACGGGCAACTTCACTTTCAATTCGGGCTACACGCAGCTCGACCCGAACACGGGGTCGGCGACGACCGGCTGGGGGATGGCCTCGTTCCTGCTCGGCGCCTACGCCTCGGGCGCCAACCAAGCGATCTACGAGTACGGCACGCCGGTGACGATCTTCCACCACTACTTCGCCGCCTACGTGCAGGACGATTGGAAGGTCAATTCAAAGCTGACGCTCAACCTCGGACTGCGCTGGGATGTGGAGACCGGGACGCAGGAGACGCACGACCGATTGACGACTTTCGATTTTCGCGCTCCCTCGCCGCTCTCCGGGCGCGTGCCGGCGCCGGCGGATGCGACGGTGCGCAGCCTGCGCCCGAATTTCGCCCAGCTCAACGGCCTGCTGCGCTTCGTCGATCCGAGCGAGGCCGAGTGGGCCGCGGACAAGAAGCGCTTCGCGCCGCGCATCGGGCTGGCCTATCAGCTCAACAGCAAGACTGTGGTCCGGGCGGGCTACGCGCTCTTCTACCTGCCGGTCTCGCTCGAAGTGCTCGGCTCGGTCGGTTTCAACTTCACGATCAGCAGCGATCAGCCCGACCCGCGCGTGCCGCAGGTCTTGCTCAACAACCCGTTCCCGTCGGGCATCCCGGCGATCATCGGCAAATCGCGCGGCTCGCTCTCGCTCATCGGGCAGGGCATCACCGCGGTCGAAGAGCGGATTACGAGTTCGTACAACCAGATGTGGAACCTCGCCATCCAGCGCCAGGTCGGGCGCGACCTGCTGGCCCAGATCGCCTACGTCGGCAGCCGGGGCGTGCACCTGCCGGTCAACAGCTTCAACCTCAACCAACTCGATCCTGAGTTTCAGAAGCTCGGCAACACCGCCCTCGGGCAGCAGGTGGCGAACCCATTCTTCGGCGTCATCACCGACCCGCTCTCGACGCTCAGCCGCGCGACCGTAGCGCGCAGCCAACTGCTGCGCCCGTTCCCGCAGTACACTTCGGTCTCCTACTCGCGCCCGCTGGCCAACGTGGGCGATTCGAAATACCACGGCCTACAGTTGAGCCTCCAGAAACGCTTCACGCAGGGCCTCTCATTCCTCACGCACTACACGTGGTCGAAGTCGATGGACATCGGCGGCACGGGCAGCGGCATCGCCTTCACCGACGTGACCAGCATTCAGAACATCTACAACATCCGCGACGAATGGTCGCTCTCGACCCAGGACGTGCCGCACCGCTTCCAGGTCAGCGGCGTCTACGAACTGCCCTTCGGCCACAAGAAGCGCTTCCTCGGTGACACCCCACGCGTGGCCGACCTCCTGATCGGCGGCTGGCAGGTCAGCGGCACCTACACGTGGCAGTCGGGCACGCCGCTGGCGGTGGTGGCGACCAACCGACTCGGCATCGGCAACTCCGTCCAACGCGCGAGCCTGCGATCCGGCGCCGACCCGCACATCGACAGCGGCACGGCGCGTGACCGCGTGCGCGCCGGTGACACGTGGTTCAATACGGCGGCCTTCTTCAATGTGAACGACGAAATCACTGCCTGTCCGGGCGCGCCCGCGGGCGACGACCGGTCGAAGTGTTTCGTCTTCGGCAACGCCTCGCGCACACTGGGGAGCGTCCGCCGTGACCGCTACGTGAACCTCGACTTCGCGCTCTTCAAGCGATTCCGCCTGACCGAGCGGACGAACTTCGAGTTCCGCGGCGAATTCTTCAATGCCTTCAACCGCGTCGTCTTCGGCACGCCGGTGCTGAGCGCCAACGACCCGCAGTTCGGCAAGGTGACGACGCAACTGAACACGCCGCGCAGAATCCAACTCGCGGCGCGGGTCACCTTCTAAAACCGCGGGCCGTCATGAGAAGATAGCGTCATGGCCTTACGCGATCATTTTCGTCCGCCGCTGAGTGCGCTGCGCCACTGGCACGCTTTCCACAACGCCTGGGCGACCTATCTGGCATCAGACCTGAACCGCCGGCTGCCGGAAGGTTATTTCGCGGAGCCGAACGTGCAGTTCGGGATTGAGATTGACGTAGCGGCCTTTGAAGAGTCGGGGGAAGCTCCTCAGGCGAAGGCCGGGAGCGACTCCCCGATGGCGACCGGCTGGACGCCCCCGGCTCCGGTGCAAACTCTCCCTTTTCAAGCCGTCACTGACACGGTGGAAGTGAGCGTCTTCAACCACCAAGCCGGCCCGGTGCTGGCGGGCGTCATCGAATTGGTGAGCCCGGCCAACAAAGATCGCCCGGCGCACCGTGCGGCCTTCGTCTCGAGGTGTGAGACCTATCTTCAGCAGGGTGTGGGCCTGGTCGTAGTGGATGTGGTCACCGGGCGTCGGGCCAATCCCCATCGCGAGTTGCTGGAGCGTCTCGCTTCACCGAATGTGTCCGGCTGGGACGCCGAGCTATATGCAACGGCGTATCGCGTGACCGAACACGACGGGCAGGCAAGCCTGGAGGTCTGGCAAGAAGCTCTGGCCGTCGGGCGCGGACTTCCGACCATGCCCTTGTGGCTGCGCGGAGACCTCTGCTTGCCAATCGATTTAGACGCCACCTATGAACAGACTTGCCGCGAACAAAGGATCACAGACAACGGCGCTTGATCAGAGAGGTGGGCTTGGCGAGATGAAGACTCAATGCTTGCGAATGTGCTTCTGCGCGATTGTGGTCGGCGTCTGGTTTGGTTCATTAGGCCTGGCGCAAGACTCGCGCCGCACCCAACAAAAACTCCCGCCGCCGGTGCCGATGAATCCCGGCCCGCTCGGCCCGGCCGGCTACATCGTGCTCGTGCCGATTGATGACCGCCCGGCCGTCGCGCAGTTCGCCCGGATGATCGGCGCGATTGCCGATCACCAGGTCACCATGCCGCCGACGGAGATGCTCGGCCGCTTCACCAAGCCGGGCGACCCGGTGCGGATCGAGGAGTGGTTGCAGTCGCAAGACTACTCGAAAGTTGATGCGCTGGTGGTCTCGGTCGAGATGCTGGCCTACGGCGGGCTGGTCGCCTCGCGCACGCCGCGCACGCCGCTCGATGTTGCCCAAGGGCAACTGGAATTCTTCCGCTGGTTCAAGGCGAAGTACCCGACAGTCCCGGTCTACGCCTTCAATGTCATCATGCGCGTGGCGCCGACTGCCGATGCAACCAACCGCCCCTGGCGCGACAAGCTCGCGCGCTGGGCCGAACTCCAGGACCGCGTGCCGAAGACCGGCGACAAGCAGCTCGCCGCCGAGTTGGAGCAATTGAAGAAAGACCTTGACCCAAAGATCACCGAAGACTATCTCGCCGCGCGCCGCCGTGACCTGCGGATCAACCTGGCGATGATCAATCTAGTCAAGGAGGGCGTGGTTGACCACTTAATCCTGCTGCAAGATGACGCCCGCGTCTACGGCTTGCACCGGCAAGATCAAGAGGTGTTGCGCCAGCGGCTCAAGGAGACGGGGCTTGAGTCGCGCGTGCCGATCTACAACGGCACTGACGAGGGATCGCTCTCGCTGGTGAGCCGCGCGGTACTGAATAAGTTTCGGCAATCGCTCAGAGTCTCGGTCATCTATTCGTCCGAGAAGAGCAAGCAACTCATCGCGCCCTTCGAGGACCACCCGCTCGGGTTCACCGTCGAGAGTCAGATCAAAGCATCGGGCGCCAAACTTGTCGGCGAATACGACGAGTCGGACTACACGCTCTACGTCAACGCCCCGCAGACCACGCCGCAGGAGTTCGGGGTCTTCCTCAAGCGGATGATCGACGAACTCAAGGAAAACAAGCACGTCGCGCTCGCCGACGTGCTCTTCCCCGCGCCGCATCACAGCGGGGCGGACGAACGCATCGTCGAGGCGCTCAAGCGCGAAGGGCTCGTTGACAAGCTCGTCGGCTATGCTGCTTGGAACACGGCCGGCAACACACTCGGCACGGCCATCCCGCACGCGAACATGCGCGTCTTCTTCCGCACCAAGCTCAACGACCGCGCCGACCGCCACGCGCGTGCGACCGTGACTCACCTGGAATTCCTGATGCACCGCTACGTAGATGATTACCTCTATCACGACGTGGTGCGCTTGGATCTCAACCGGCGTCTGCGCGAAGAGGCGAAGGACCAGGCCGCGACCGACGAATTCACCCCGGAGATGTATGCGCGGGTCAACCGGGAGGTCCAAGACCGGCTGCGACCGCTCGCCGAAAAATTCTTCGCCGATTACTTCCAAGGGCGGACCCACACGCTCGCCTACTACAACGGCGTCAAACGCTCGGTCAAAATCACCGGCCTCAAGGGGCTGAAGATCTACCTCCCGTGGCCGCGCACCTTCGAGGTGGCGGTCGAGTACAAGATGGACTACACGCTGATCTAGGGACTAGAGACTAGGGGCTAGGGGTTAGTCATTCTTCCCCTAATCCCTAGCCCCTAGCCCCTAACCCCTATTCATGACTGCCCTGCTGATCATCCTGATCTTCGCTATCTTTGCCGCGTTGATGGTCACGCGGCGGATGCCGGCGATTTTGGCCGTGCCGGCGATGGCGGTGGCTGTGGCGGCGGCGGTGCGAACGTCACCGGCGCAGATTCTGGACGAGGTGATTGCGGCGGGAGCGACGCGGCTTGCGGAGGCCTACTTGATGGTCTTCGCGGGCGCGATGCTCGGGCGCGTGGTGATGCAGACCGGTATCGCCGAAGGGATCATCAAACGCGCGGCCGAATTCGGCGGCGACCGGCCGCTCGCCGTCGCCGTCACGCTGATGGCGGCGGTCGCCTTGCTCTTCACGGCGCTCTTCGGGTTGGGGGCGATCATCATGGTTGGCGGCCTGGCGCTGCCGATTATGATGAGCATCGGCGTGCCGCGGAAGTTGGCCGGCGTGCTTTTTCTCCTGGCCTACGCGCTCGGCTTCGTCTTCAACATCGGGATGTGGGGCTTCTACCAGAAGGCGCTCAACCTCGACCCGCAGGCGATCAAAGGCTTCGCCGCCATCCTGGCCGGGGTCGATGCCGTGGCCGTAGCCGTTTTTCTCGTCATTGCTTCACGCCGGATGAGCGCTTACGGCGCCTGGGCGGTTGCGGTCGATGAGCAGGTGCGGGAGGCAGATGAGAGTAAAACGAAGCGGGACGTGCCGCTCATCGCCCTCCTCGTGCCACTCGTCCCGCTCGTGCTGCACCTCGGGTTGGGTTGGGCTGTGCTCGCGAAGCTCAGCGAGACATCCAACCTGCCTTTCCTCGTGGAGAGGTTGCCGGCCGCCGTCAAGACCCTGCTCCAAAGTTGGAAAGTCGTCCCGGCCTTCCTCGCGAGCGCAGTTTTAGGCACGCTCATCACCCGGCCGCGTGAAGCGGTGCGACAGCTTTCGAGCGCGGCCGTCCGCGGCCTGGAGGACGTAGCCCCGGCTATCATTCTGATGATCGGCATCGGGATGCTGCTCAACGCGACGACGCTCGCGGCCGTGCAGGCTTCTTTACAGCCTACCATCCAAGCGATCAACTTCCGTTCGCCGCTGGTCTACGTGCTCTGCTTCGGATTGCTCTCGCCCCTGGCGCTCTACCGCGGCCCGCTCAACCCGTACGGGATCGGCATCGGCGTCTACTCGCTCATCGGCGCGATGGGCCTGCTGCCGCCGCTCGCCTTGCTGGCGGCGGTGATGAGCGTCGTCCAGGTGCAGAACGTCTGTGACCCGACCAACACCCAGAACGTGTGGGTGGCTAACTACGTCGGCATGCGCGTCGAAGAGATTACGCGCGAGACCATCGCCTACAAGGTCGCGGTGTGTGTGGTCGGTTTGATTGTCGGGAGCGTGCTTTATCTCCACGATTGACTCATTCAATTTCGCCCAAATCACGAATCCTATTTGCGACCAATTATGTTTTGTAATGCCGACCGATCAAAGAAAAGGGACTGACGATGAGGTTCGAATGGATGTTGGCATGCAGCGGGCCTGCAGCCGCCGCCGTGATGGCCCGCAACGAGATGATCACCGCCATTTGCACGGTCGTATCGGTATTGATGATATTTGGCCTCTTAAGGCTTCAGTATAAGAGGAGCATAGGTTTCTCAGTCCTGGTTATATCGTTTGGCCTAATAATACTGTATTTCTTGCTCCCCGGGTCGGGAAATGATTGTGGATATAGTATGGCTTTATGCTCCGCAGGAGGCGCAGTTATCGCGACAGCCTTTGTTATTTATCAAATGATCAGGCAGTACTGGAAAAGGTAGGATGAAGGTTAGGGCAAAACGTCTCCGCTATTTTTGGATGAGAGGAAGGGATTTGTGGCCGGCGTCCGGATCGGCATCGATGTCGGCGGGACTTTCACCGATGTGGTGGTGATCGACAACGAGAGTCACCAACTCATCGGGCAATTGAAGCTGCCGACCACGCACGCGGCCCGCGAGGGCGTGGCGCTCGGCATCGTCACGGCGCTGGAACGCGCGATGCAGCAGTTCGGGCTCCGTCCTGAGGACGTCTCCTTCATCGCGCACAGCACCACGCAGGCAACCAACGCGCTGCTTGAGGGCGACGTGGCCGAGGTCGGGATCATCGGCCTCGGGGGCGGGGCCGAAGGATGGCTCGCCCGGCGTGCGACGGCGGTGCCGCCGATTGCCCTCACGGCGAGCAAGCGGCTGACGGCTGCTCATACTTTCGTCAACATCGGGCGTAGGTCAAGTGAGGCGGCGCTCGAACGAGCAATTCAGGATCTGTCTGCGCGTGGGGTGAGTGTCGTGGTGGCCAGTGAAGCCTTCGGGGTGGACCGGAATGAGCGTGAGAACTTGGCCGCCGAGAAGGCGCGGGGCAAGGGGATGCTCGCCACCACGGGTCACGAGGTCAGCGGACTCTACGGGCTGCGGGTGCGGACACGGACGGCCGTGATCAATGCCGCGATCTTGCCGAAGATGATCGAGACGGCGGAGATGACGGCGGCATGTGTCAAGTCTTCGGGGATTCGCGCGCCCCTGATGATCATGCGTTCGGACGGCGGGGTGATGAGCGTCGGCGAGGTCCACCGCCGCCCGATCCTGACGATGCTCTCCGGCCCGGCTGCGGGCATCGCGGGCGCGCTGATGCACGAGCGAGTCTCGGACGGCATCTTCATCGAAGTCGGCGGGACGAGCGCCGACATCTCGGTCATCCGCGACGGCAGCCCGGCCACGCGCCCGGCACGGCTGAACGGCCACCGAATGTACCTCAACACGCTCGACGTGCGCACGATCGGGGTCGCGGGCGGCAGTATGATTCGCGTCGATTTGGCGGGAGAAGACATCGTAGAAATCATCGATGTCGGCCCGCGCAGCGCGCACATCGCGGGACTTGGCTACGCCTGCTTTGCCGAAGCTGAAGAGCTGGCGGGGGCCGAGATCGAGATCATTCAACCGACCTCGGGCGACGCGGCGGATTATGTGGTGGTCCGCACACTGAGCGGCAAGCGCTACGCGATCACCACGACGTGCGCCGCCAATTTCCTCGGTTACATCAAGCTCGAACACTTCGCTTACGGGAAGAAAGATTCAGCCGCGATGGCCTTCAAGCTGCTGAACGAGAGCTTGAGGAGGTACGGCCGTGGCCCCGAGGCCGTCGCCGACAGCGTGCTCGATCTCGCCTGCCGCAAGGTCGCCGCGACGGTTGACGAATTAATTACCGAGTACCATCTCGGCCGCGATCAAGTCATCCTGGTCGGCGGCGGCGGCGGGGCCGCCGCGCTCGTCCCGTACACCGCCAAGCTGATGGGGTTCGACTACCGCATCGCGCGCAATGCCGAAGTGATCTCGCCGATCGGCGTGGCGATGGCGATGGTCCGCGATACGGTCGAACGAAACATTATTGATCCGACGCCGGAAGACATCTTGCGGGTGCGGCGCGAGGCGACCGAGGCGGCCGTCGCCGCCGGGGCAGTATCCGAGAGTATCGAGGTGCAGGTCGAGGTGGACAAACGCCGGAACCTGGTGCGCGCCACGGCGATGGGCACGACCGAATTACGGAGACGTGAAGGCGAGCAGTCAAGCCGAGACATCGAGCAATGTATCCAAGCGGCAGCCCGCTCGATGCGTGTGGCGCCTGACGCCGTCAAGCTCGTCGCCGAAACCGGCGGCCTGCTGGTCTTCACTGCCGAGCAACAGGTGCGCGCCCTCTTCGGGTTGCTCGACTCGCGGCGCTCATTGCTGCGCGTCGTCGACCGCACCGGGGTAGTCCGCCTGCAACGGAGCGCCGCCCGCGTGAAGACGACCGACCTGGCGCACATCAAAGACGAGTTGGCGCGAGCGGTCGATCAATTGACCGATTACGGCGATGCGGGGCGCACGATCCCGGACATCTTCATTCTTTACGGCGCGCGGATCGCTAACTTCTCGGGCCTGGCGGACCTGGATCAAGTCACCGCGCTCGCCGAAGTCGAGTTGCGTTCGCTCGACCCATCTACTAGGCTGGTGGTGATTGCTTGTCCCAAACAAGCTTAGTACTACTGTGTCAGTGGTCGGTCGTTCGTGGTCGGTTGCCAGTCAGCTCGCTGAGCTTCGGCCCACTTGACGCGGCTCTCAGGAGGTCATTGGTCGGCCACTGACGACTGACCACTGACGACTGACAAAGACTAGATTGATCAAGGTCATGATCATTGGAGAGGTGACAAGCGGCAGCGTCTTGCTACGATGGATCGGCGCGGCGCTCGCGCTCGCAGGCGCGGCAGCCGTCTGCGCTCAAGCCCCGACTCAGGACAAGGCGGCTCAGGCGGCGCGTGCCCGTGAATTGATCAAGCAGGCTCGGGCGGCCTTGGGCGGCGAAGAGGCATTAGGCAAATTGCAGAGCCTCTCGGCGTCAGGCAAATTGCGCCGCTTCGTCAAATACATCAGCGTCAGATCACCGACCAAAGTGGAAGAGAAGGAAAAGACCCTGTCGGGCAAAGTCGAGGTCGATCTGCTGCCGCCGGATAAGTTCAGGAAGCACGTGTCGGCCCATACCCTGAGGGGCTTCAAATACTCCTACGAGGAGGTCGTCAACGGCGACCAGGCGTGGCGGAGGCCGCCTTTGCCCGTCGCTTCGTCGAACCGGGACAGCCGCGTGATCGATGTCAGCGATGTCGGGCGGAGCTTCGCCATGCAGGCGCAAAATGCGCGGCAGCAGATGGCGCTTTACACGCTCGCCTGGCTGTTGCAACCGCCGCCTTCCTTCCCCCTGGAGTTGAGTTACGCCGGCCTCTTTAAAACTGGGATCGGGGTGACTGACATCATCGTGGCGCAGGGGCCGGGCGACTTTCAGCTGATCCTGCTCTTGGACCAGAAGACGCACCTGCCGCTCGCCCTGGCGACCGTCTTTGTCGAGTCTCCGCGGAAGAGCATCCTGGTGGAAGTTGCGAGCGTAAGCCAGCGGCACATCCGGGAAACCTACGACCGGGCGAGGAAAGAACGTCAGGCCAGGGCGCAGCCGCCGCAGCGGAATGAGATCCAGTACCGCTTCTCGGACTACCGCCCGGTCGGCGGCATACGCTTGCCCTACCGCATCACGACCGCACTCAACGGCGAGGTCATCGAAGAGTTGGAGATCACGGGGTTCGCGCTCAACCACCCCATCAACCTGAAGAAGTTCGAGGGGAAGCCGGAGGAAAAATACTGAATCGAAACAAGCGACACGGGGACAGGCGATAGACCGCGGATGCGGCGGATCGAGCGGATCATCGCGGATGATGCTTTTGGATTGATCCGCGCACATCCACCACATCCGCGCCATCCGCGGTCTATCGAGCCTGATGACAGATGCCCCAGAGAGTTCAGAATGAATTACGAAACGGAAGTGCTGGTGATCGGCGGCGGCAACGCCGGGTGCGCGGCGGCCATCGCGGCGGCGCGCAACGGCGCTCGCGTGATGCTGGTCGAGCGTTACGGGTTCCTGGGCGGGACGGCGACGGCGGCGCTGGTCGGCCCGTGGATGACCTTCCATGCTGGCAAAGAACGAGTGGTCGGCGGGATCGCGCAAGAGATCGTCGAGCGGCTCGTGGCGATGGGCGCCTCGCCGGGGCACGTCGAGGACGCCTCATCTTACGTGCCGACGATTACGCCCTTCGACGCGGAGTATCACAAGGCGCTGCTCTTTGAGATGATGGAAGAAGCGGGTGTCCGCCTGTTGCTGCATGCGCTCTTCGTCGAGGCGGCAGTCGAAACGAGTGCCGAAGGCAAGCAGGTCACCGGTGCGGTCTTTCAGACGCTCTCCGGGCGGCGTGAAGTGAGTGCCCAGCGCGTCATCGACGCGACAGCGGACGCGCACGTTTCAGCGGCGGCGGGCGTGCCCTTTCAGGTGGGCGATGAGCGCGAAGGCTTGGTGCAGCCCGTGACGATGATCTTTCGCCTCAGCCACGTCGATCTGGATGAGACCGCCGCCTACCTGCGCGAGCACCCTGATCAAATCCGCACGCACCTCGCGCCCGAGCAATTCAGTTCGGCGACGCTGACCGCCGTCGCCGGTTTTTGGAATGAGTGGCGGCAAGCACGCGAAGCGGGCGAAGTGCACATCCAGCGCGAGATCGTTTCGTTCTTCGCCTCGCCCTACCCCGATGAAGTGGTCGTCAATATGACGCGGGTCGTGCGCATCAACCCGCTGGATGCTGACGACCTGACGCGGGCCGAGGTCGAGGCGCGGCGCCAGGTGATGGAACTGGTGCGATTCTTCAAATCGCGCATCCCCGGATTCGGCCGGGCGAGGCTGGCCGGGACCGCCACCCAGGTCGGCATCCGCGAGACGCGGCGAATCGTCGGTGACTACATGTTGACCGCCGAGGACCTGCTCATCGCGCGCAAGTTCCCCGACGCGATTGCGCGCAGCGGCTACCCGATCGACATCCATAACCCGAAGGGCGAGGGCACGGTGACGAAACGACTGCCGCCGGGCGAGACCTACCAGATCCCTTATCGCTGCTTGCTGCCGCACGGGATAGAAAACCTGCTCGTCGCGGGTCGCTGCATCTCGACGACGCACGAGGCGGTCGCTTCGACGAGGCTCACCCCGACGGTGATGACCATCGGCCAGGCGGCGGGGACGGCCGCGGCGCTTTCGCTGCGGGAGGGGGTGACGCCTCGCCGTCTCGACGTGGTGCGGCTGCGGGAGACACTGATCGAGCAAGGAGTCGATTTACGGCGATGAGCAATGACCCATTGCACCCTTTCCCCGACGCTTCGCTGGAGCCCGTTCCCCTCAGCGAGTTGCTGCGCCTCTATGCCGATGTCGACGAGATTGTCTTCACGCGACACTGCGGTTTTGACGGACCAGCGATTGCTGACCTCTGCCGCAGTGCACGACGTCTGGCGCATTCTCTGCGGTCACACTATCAGGCTAGAAGTGCGGCCGAGGTCGCCCGAATTTATGGCATCGAAATCGTGCACGAGAGCTGGCAAGTCGCCGAGGATCGTGTGCTCTACCTGGCCGAGTGCACCTTGCGCCCGCCCAAAATCAGCCTGAACGCGGGCGCAATCGGGTTGCTTGCGGAACGCATGCATGACCTGACCGAAGAGGGCGAAAAGGTGTGGTTCACGGAGGCCAAAATCACCGAGGTCGCCCTGGCGCATGAGCTCTATCACATCATCGAGCAACGGTCGTCGCGTCGGGCGGCCGAACTGGCGGCGCACGCCTTCGCGCGGGAATTTGCGGGGTTGCTGTTCTCACCTTTGCTCTATGGCGTGCTCTTGGCGAGGGTGGCGAAGGGAAGAAGGCGGGGGAGGATGAACTGATCTTTGGCTGACGCATATGAGTTACTTCCTCGGGGTTGACGGCGGGCAAAGTCACACGACGGCTCTCATCGCCGACGGCCGCGGGACGATTGTCGGGCGCGGTCAGGCGGGAGCTTCAAACCATACGCGGGCGCCGGGCGGACGCGAGCGGCTGGAGCGGGCGGTGGGCGAATCGGTCGGCGAAGCCTTACGCCGCGCAGGGCTGCTTCAGTCCGGGAAAGTCGGTGAGTTCAAATTCGTCAGCGCCCATCTGGCCATGACCGGCGAGGCCGAGGCCAAATTTGAGATCGTTCAGCGGTTGCTCCGGGCCGAGCATCTAGTGGTTGGCCACGATGCGCCCGCGGCTTTATCCGGGGCGACGGCCGGCGGCGAAGGAATTATCGTGCTGGCGGGCACCGGGTCGGTTGCTTATGGCGAAGCCCGAGGGGGCCGCGCGGCCCGGGCTGGCGGGCACGGCTATCTGTTCAGCGATGAAGGCAGCGCCTTCGCTATCGCCCGCGCCGCTCTCTCCTCCGCCCTCCGCGGCGAAGACCGGGGCCGGGCCGAAGAAGCTTTGAAGGCTGCGTTGCTCGCTCACTTCAAGCGTGAGAGTCTGAAATCCATCGCCGAAGACTTCTATGCCGGATCGCTTTCACGCGACCGCCTGGCTTCTTTCACCGCACGCGTTGACCGCCTGGCGCGGAATGGCAATGAGGCGGCGCGAGAGATGCTTGGCCGGGCGGCAAATGAACTGGCGGAGATGGCCGAGGCGGTAGCGATTAAGCTCGGCATGGCGCAACAGCGGATACCGGTCTCTTACGGCGGCGGCGTTTTTAGCAGTAAGTTTCTCCTCGCCCGCTTCGCTTCAGCGGTCGCCGAGCGGCTGCCGCAGGCTGAGGTCGCGGCGCCGCGCTTCGGCCCTGAGATCGGCGCGCTGCTTTTGGCTTATCGAAACGCGGGCCGGAAAATCACTGAGCGACTGCTGGCGAGAATTCAGGGTTCGGAGTCCGGCATTCAGAGCTAAATCAAAATGCAAAACCTGGGGACGGCAGGGCGGTACAGTACGGGGAGCGTGAGCGACCTGCACTCCGGCAATAGGCGCCCTGCGGGACGTGCAGGTCGCTCACGCTCCCCGTACGGTTGCCCGCTCTGATTTAGGCTGATCTTCCCGAACGAGCATACAAGGATGTTACGAACAGAGATTGAAAAACTGCGTGGCGGCCTGATCGTCTCTTGTCAGGCGCCCAAGGGCTCGCCGCTCGACGAAGCGCAGATCATCAGCGCTCTGGCGCTCACGGCCGAACAGAGTGGCGCAGTGGGCGTCCGCATTAACGGGCCGCGGCACATCGCTGCCGTCCGCCGCCGCGTCAAAGTGCCGATCATCGGGATTGAGAAAGTCGAGAGCGCTGAGTCTGAAGTCTACATCACGCCCACGTTTCAGGTCGCGCAACGGATTGCCGAGAGCGGCGCCGACGTGATCGCGCTCGATGCTACGCGCCGGCCGCGACCGCGGGGCGAATTGATCGGAGATTTGATCCGGCGGGTGCGCGAAGAGTTAGGCCGGCCCGTCATGGCCGACATCGCGACTTATGAGGAGGGATTGTCCGCGGCCGATTGCGGGGCAGAAGTTATCGCCACCACGCTCTGCGGCTTCACGGCGGAATCGGCAGGCTCCGCCACGCCCGCCTTCGAACTGCTCGAACGCCTGGCGTCAAGGTTGAGCCTGCCGATCATCTGTGAAGGCGGCATCGCGTCCGCGGAGCAGGCCCGTCGCGCCTTCGACTGCGGGGCTTTTGCCATCGTGGTCGGCGCCGCCATCACGGGCATTGACCACCTCGTGCGCAACTTCGCTTCAGCCTGTCCCAAGCCTTGATGATCAGACCACCTTCTGCCGCTTCGGGTCCCACCGGACCTCTTTATTACTCTTGTGGCTGAGATTGACCATGTGGCCGATGGTGGCGCAATTGCTGCCCATCACGCCGTTCTCCCACGGCTCCTTCCTGGAGCGCACGCTCTCAAAGAATTTGGTCAGGTGGGCCACCGTCGATTCAGTGCCTGGGGTCTTGATCTCCTCCGGCTTCCCGTGGGTAAGCTGGGCGGTGGCTTTGGGCCGCCGGGATTTGGGGTCGAGGTCATTCGCCTCGATAAACTTCTGCCGGGTCGCGTCAGCAAGATGATTGGTCGAGTAAGTGAAGTCCTCGAGGATCGGCTCTGGGTAGTAAACCAGCCTGGTGCCGTAGTAATCGAGCGTTCCCTCAGTGCCCATGATGGTCAAGAGCGGGAACGGGTGCTCGTTGTTCGCCGTCGAGGTCAGCGTGAGGGTGAAGCCTTCCGGGTACTCGACGACAGCCGACATCTGGTCGGGGACTTCTCGATCCTTCCAGTTGTAGCTGCCGCCCAGGGCGATCACCCGGCGGGCCATCTCCACGCCCATCAAGGTGTGCGTGGCCGTGATCAGGTGGACGAAGAGGTCGGTCGGCAATCCACCGGAATAATCCCAGTAGAGCCGCCACCGGAAAAACCTCCGCGCGTCGAACTCGTGCCACGGCGCGGGGCCGATGAACTGCTTCCAGTCAATCGTCTGGGGAGAGGCGTCGGGAGGGATCGGGTAGTACCAGGCGCCCGTCCCCGTGTTCCGATGGATGTGGCCGCTGATGAGCGTGATCTTCCCCAGCTTTCCGCCCTTGATCATCTCAATCGCCTTTTCGTTGGCGGGCATGTGCTGGTACTGGCTTCCGATCTGGAGGATGCGGCCGTTCTTTTTGGCAGCGGCGGCGATGGCCGGGCCCTCTTCCCACCGATGCGTCATCGGTTTTTCGAGGTAGACATCTTTGCCGGCTTCCATGGCCTGAATGGCAATCGTCTTGTGCCAGTGGTCGGGGACCGCGATAAGGACGGCATCGACCTCTTTATTGGCCAGGAGCTGCTTGTAATCCCGGCTGGTGCGCAGTTGGCTGCCCGCTACCTCTTTGGCCCGGTCGAGGTGGCCGTCATAGATGTCGGCGACTTCGATGGCGCGCGTCCCGGTGATCCCCTTCGACCTCTCCATCAGGATGTTCCCGCGGATCCCGACGCCGATATAGCCGATGCCGATGTTACCGTTCGCGCCCAGGATGGAACGGCCGGGCCGCCCGAGTGAAATGGCCGGGGCGAGCCCCATCACGCCCGCGGCCATGACGGACTTGCCCATAAAGTCCCGGCGAGTCAGGCCGCGCTCATTCTTCTCTTCTTTTTTCTTCATAACTTTTCTCCTCTGGTGAGAGTGCATATTCAATCATCCGGGATGAATAATCCTTGCCCACTCCCAAAGATCAGATGAGGTAGGTCCTACCTTTCCGACGCCTTAATCAGTAATATTTCAGAGTTAATCAAACTATCTTCGGGAGTGGAACCTGGCGAGTATATCACGCCAGCTTCCCCGAGCCATAATCCTCCTAGCAACATGGGTACAGGACGGGGAGCGTGAGCGACCTGAGCGTCTCGGATGGCGCCCGTTGCCGGGGCTCAGGTCGCTCACGCTCCCCGTCCTGTACCCACCTGCTGCCCCAATTTTTTGTGTCTCGATTTAGGTGATCACTCCTTGAGCGTTTGTCGTTTTTTGAGGACGTCCTTCCAAAGGTCCCCCATCTTCTTAAGCCTTTCGGGCATCGTCATGATGGTGAAGTCCGAAAGCTTGACGCCCCGCTCGATCTCCCCCCAGGTCACAGGCGCTGAGACTGTGGCGCCGGGTTTGGCCCTGACTGAGTAGACCGAAGCTGCGGATTTACCCCGCGCATTCTGCTGCCAGTCGACGTAGACCTGCTGCTTCTTGCGCTCTACGACGCGGCGCTCGGTTGTGGCGATCTTCGGATTTCTCTCCGCGACTTGATCAGAAATCTTCTCCGCGAAATCTGCCACTCGCTCGTAAGAGTATTGGCGCTTGATGGGGACGTAGACGTGAATTCCGGTTGAGCCCGAGGTCTTGGCGTAGCCCGTTAGCCCGATCTCTTCGAGCACGTCCCTCATCGACAAGGCGACCTCAAGCACGTTCTCAAACGACGCCCCGTGTGGGTCAAGATCGAAGACGATGCAGTCCGGGCGGTCGAGATGGTCGAGCCGAGAATGCCACGGGTTCTGCGCGATCGTCCCGAGGTTGACGAGGTAGATGAGCGAAGCGAGGTCCGTGTAGACCGCGTAGTTGAGCCGGCGCCCGGTCTCACTCTCAAGCGCTTCGGTCTTCAGCAGCGACGGGGCCGAAGTCACGTCGTGCTGGAAGAAGCCTTCATCCTGGATCCCGTTCGGGTAGCGCTTGAGGATCGCCGGCCGGTCTTTGAGGTATGGCATGATGTATTTGCCGACCTGGAGGTAGTACTTGATCAAGTCTCCTTTCGTGTAACCTTCCTTGGGCCAGTAGACTTTGTCGAGGCTCGTCACCTCAAGCGCCTGGCCGCCAAGCTTGAGGCCGGCGTCACCCTTGAGCTGGCGCCGCTTCAAAAACGCCGCGGAGCCGATGGTTTCTGTCGGCGCCGATTTGGTTACTTTCCTCTTGCGGCCGGCTGAAGACTTTCCTTTCTGCCGGTTGCTCTCCCTCTTGAATCTCGGATCGTCCTCTTCAAGTTCAAGCTGCCAATCGCTCTCAGCATACTCATCGTCCTTTTTGAGCAGCAGCCATTGCGGTTTGCCTTTCGGGCCTTTCATCCTGATGAGCGAGAATTCGCCCTTGAGTTTCTTGCCCTGAAGCGAGAAGGAGAGTTTCCCTCTCTCCCAAGCCTTGAGGGCATCCTCGCCGCGGGGCACGCTGTAGGTCCCTTCGTCCCAGATCAACGACCTCCCCGCGCCGTATTGGCCCTCAGGGATCGTGCCGCTGAAGCTGGCGTATTCAATCGGGTGGTCTTCCACTTCGACGGCCAGTCTCCGAACGTCTGGGTCCATCGACGGCCCCTTAGGCACTGACCAGGACTTCAGCACACCGCCGATCTCCAGCCGGAGGTCGAAGTGGAGAACCGAGGCGTGGTGCTCGTGAATGACGAAACGGTGCTTGCCCGCGCCCTTAGCCTGATGTCCCTTGGGCTCTTTGGTCCGGGAGAAATTCCGCTTCCTCCAGTAAGTCTCTAGCGCCATGAGTCACCTCGCACTCTGATGATTACGGCGGGCACTGCCGGCCACAGTCGCGCCTCCCGCCTGTTGATCTTGTGTCTGAACCCTGCGCTTAGGGTCCAATCTCTCGAGTTACCTTTTTGTACACTCCGGTATCCCTATTCAGCACTCTTGCAATCTTCACGCCACTAAAGAAAGGGATGAGGCCCAGATTAATCTGAGCCTCAGTTATGTGTGCTTCCGTCCTGCACCCATGTGGCGTGTTCCAATTGAGACGAAATAATCGAAGCACTCCGGTATAGTTTCGCCGAGAATTTGGCTCTTCTTCTATGAGGGAGGAAAGAGGGCGGAGCGTTAAGGTGAAAGATACTCGCACACTGATCGCCAGAGCCACGGCCGCCGACGCCACGCCTGTGGAGAAGCACGAGGCATTCGGCGAGATCGTCACGCGCTTCCAGGACCTGGCCTACGGCTGCGCGTATGCCGTGCTGAATGATTTCTATCTGGCCGAGGATGCCGCTCAGGAGTCTTTCATCATGGCCTGGCAGAAGCTCGACCAGCTTCGGGAGCCGGAGGCATTTCCGGGCTGGCTCAGACGAATCGTGCTCACCCAGTGCCATCGGATGAGGCGGGGGAGACGCCTGCTCTTCGTGCCGCTCGAGGCGGGCTTGCAGATTCCGGCGGCCGGGGCAGGCCCGCATGAAGTGGCCGAGCAGCTCGAATTGGCCGAAAAAGTGCTCTCGGCGATCAGGGCATTGCCGGAGCGCGAGCGCATGGTCACTACGCTCTTCTACATCAACGAATTCTCGCAGCATGACATCGGTGAGTTCCTGGAGTTGCCGGTGACGACGGTGGCCAAACGTCTCTACTCCGCGCGGCAGCGGCTGAAGGAAAGGATGATTGAGATGTATCAAGACGACCTGCAAGAACATCGTCCTTCCAGAGACGAGGCTTTCGCCAATCAGGTCAAGGCCCAACTGCGCCCGTTCGCCGAGCAGGATTGGGAGCCGATTACCGCGCTCGCTTACACGCTCGAGCCTGACTTCCGGGCGGACAATGACCTGTGGCTGCGCAACCGCCGGCAGTTTGACGAGGCCCGCTACGTCCGGCGGCATTACGTGGCAGAGCACGCCGAGACGCGGCAGATTCTCGGCTACGGCTCGATTGAGCAAACCATCTTTCTGCCGCGGTACAGGCTGTTCCTGGTCGTCGATCCGAAGTGGCTGCGCAACGGCGTGGGCGACTTGTTACTCAACCGCCTGATGGATGACTTGCGAGAAGTTAACGCGATCACGGTTTGGCACCGGAATTACGCGCAGCTCACTGACCTGCTGGCTTTCTTGGCAGAGCGCGGTTTTGTCGAAGTGATCAGAGTCTGGGACCTGCGCTTGGACGTCTCGGGGGCAGACCTTTTGCCCTTCTTGCCGGCGGCGGAGCAAGTGGCGGCGCGGGGCATCACGATCACGACCTTCGCCGAGGAGCGCGAGCACGATGCCGAGAGCCTGCACAAGCTGCACGAATTTCTCAACTCGGTGAAGGCCGACGACCCCGGGCGCCAGCCCTTCACGCCTGCTCCTTTCGAGTCCGTCGTGCGCTGGTTCGAGAGATCATACGTCCTGCCCGACGCCTGCTTCATCGCCAAGCATCAAGGTCAATACATCGGCTACACGGACTTAAATCTCCTCGAAGCGGTCGCGGGCGGCATCACCCAAGGCTTCACCGGAGTCGCGCGAGAGTATCGGGGGCAAGGCGTAGCGATGGCGCTCAAGCTGCGCGCAATTGAGTACGCGCGTGAGCACGGGCATCAGACGGTCCGGGCTTTCAACCGCCCCGCCCACGCCGCGCTCCTGACTCTCAACGAAAGGCTGGGCTTCCGCCGCCACTTCAGCTACGTCACGCTGGAGAGGTGTCTGAGGGAGATGGCGAAAGTGGACCCCAGAATCTATGACGCTTACGTCGGGCGATATGCGCCTGAGCCTGACCTGCTGCGGCAGTACGGGCTGCCTCCCGATATGGCGCTCACCCTTAAGAAAGAAGGAGACCGGCTCATCGGCGAGATGAAAGACGCGCAGGACGAATGGCTCCCTGAGTCGGAGACGAGGTTCTTCACCGAATTTCACTACGGGCAAATCGAATTCTTCAAAGATGAGCAGGGACGAGCCACGCACATCATTTACCGCGAGCCTAATCTGGAGGTGCGGGCGAATAAGATCAAGTGACCACCACCCTATTGTCAGTGGTCAGTAGTCCGTGGTCAGTTGCCGGTGGTCTCGCTGAGCTTCGGCCCATTGGACGCGGCTCTCAGGAGGTCATTGGTCGGCCACTGACGACTGACCACGGACCACTGACCAGCAACCACGAAAGCATTAACCGAAACGGCAGCGATGAAAATGTAATGTTATGTTCTTGTAGCCGCGTAGCGGCAAGCTGACTTTAGCCCGGCGTTTCAACGCCGGGAACGGGGCACACACAGGCCCCGCGTCGCGTCAGCGACGGTTGAATTCAGGCGTCGCTGACGCGACGCGGGATAACTTTTGCCTCGCCACCGGGCGTTGAAACGCCCGGCTAAAATCAAGCGCCGCTCCGCGGCGAAGCAGCAACGGCGGCATTACATTTTCGTCACTACCACCGAAACCGGATGTCAACGAGGAACTACAAATGCGAAAATATCTCCCGATGATTGTGCTTTATTTGATCAGCGCCTTCCTGGTGATGGTCTTCCTGAAGGCTGGATGGCCCAAGTTCTCTGACTCAAGCGGCTGGGCGCGGGCGTTCGCCAGGTGGGGCTTCCCGGTTTGGTTCCGAGTCCTCATCGGCGCGGTCGAGGTTTTAGGAGCGCTGCTGCTGCTCGTCCCGCAGACGGCGATTTACGCGGCTGGGGCGCTGGCCGTCATCATGCTCGGGGCGATGGGGACGCATGTCGCGCACGGCGACCCGACCGCGGTCTACCACGAGGCGTTCCCGCTGGCGCTCCTCGGGGTGGTGATGTACCTGCATTGGCGCCGGAAGAGAATAGCCAGGCCGCTCCCCGGCGAAAAGTTCAATCAGGCCGTCGCTAAGTAGCCGTGCGTACCAGCGATCAGCGCGAGCTTACTCGCACCGTAGCGCGACCATCGGGTCAACCTTCGCTGCTTTGCGCGCGGGGATGTAACAAGCCAACACTGCCACCCCGACCAACAGCAATGTGGTGCCGCCGAAGGTGAGGGGGTCAGTCGTGCTCACGCCGAACAGCAAGCTCGACAAGACACGGGTCACAACGAATGCCCCAACTAAACCGATGGCCACGCCGGTTGTGACCAGGACCAGTCCCTGCCCCACGACCAGTCTGAGGATGTTACTTTGTTGGGCGCCGAGTGCGATGCGAATGCCGATCTCATGCGTGCGCTGACTCACCGAGTACGCAACCACGCCGTAAATCCCGACGGCGGCCAGCATCAGCGCCAGGGCGGCGAAGACACCGAGCAGCGACGTGAGGACACGCGGCTGAGAAGATGACTCCGCGACCACGTCCTCCATCGTCTTGATGTCGAAGACGGGCTGATCGCCATCCACCGCATAAACCTCGCGACGCACCGCGGCCGCCCAGCGCATCGGATCGGACGGGGTGCGGACGAGCAGGTTCATAATCGATGACGGATTCTGCCGGTAGGGCAGGTACATTTGGGGCAGACTGTTGTCGTCCAGCCCGTCGTGCTTAATATCTCTGACTACCCCCACGACCGTCACCGGCAGGTTGTTCGCCTCCGGGAGCCAGAAAGCCTTCAGCTTCGGAAACAGCGGCGTCAGGCGCTTACCGACCGCGTCCTCGCCGGGCCAAAAACGGCGGGCGAAGTTCTCACTGACGATGGCCGCTCCGCGCTTCTCATCCGCATCCTGCTCCGTGAACGCCCGGCCGGATAGCAGTGCGATACCCGTCGTGCGGAAGTAATCGGGAGTCACCACCCAATACCGAGTAGTAGGCACATCCTCAAGTGTGGTCGGCGTTGCACGCCCTTCGACGGTGAAGTTGACGGCGGTGGATTGAAGGGCGAGCGGCGGGAAGTTGACGGCGCTGGCGGACTCGACGCCGGGCAGCGTCTCGACTCGCTGAAGAAGCTGGTGAAAGAAATTCGCCACCTGGCGGCCTGCCGAGTACTTCGCCTTGGGCAGCCAGATTTGCATTGTGAGGACGTTGTGTAGATCGAGCCCGCGCTTGACCTCCTGGAGGCGCCAGGTGCTCTTGATCATCAACCCCGCGCAGACCAGCAGCATTACTGAGAGGGCCACTTCGGAGATGACCAGCAGGTTGCGCAACCGCCGTCCGCGGAAGCCCTCGGTCGAACTCTTACCTCCTTCCTTCAGCGACTCATTGAGGTTCAGCCGGGACGATTGCAAGGCCGGCGCCAGTCCGAAGATGACCCCGGTCAGCAATGAGAGCCCGAATGTGAAGCCGAGCCCCCATCCGTCGAGGCGAAACTCGTCCATGCGGTTGATCGCCGTGTAGGGAACAAAATCGTTGAGCAGGCCCGCAGCCCAGAAGGCTAGCAGCAGACCCACCGTGCCACCGAGTAAAGCCAGCAGCAGACTTTCAGTGAGTAACTGCCGAGCGAGGCGCAAGCGGCTGGCTCCGAGCGCCATCCGAACAGCCATCTCTTTTTGCCGCGCCGCGGCGCGAGTGAGCATCAGGTTGGCGATGTTGGCGCAAGCGATTAGCAAGACGAAACCGACAGCAGCCAGCAGCATCAGCAAAACCGAACGGCTGCGCTCCGTCCAGGCTTCCGGCAAAGGGACGAGCTTGGCCCCCCACCCGGAGTTAGTCGCGGGATACTCCTGCTCCAGCCGGCGATAGAAAGTATCCATCTCCGCCTGAGCTTGCCCGAGCGAGACCCCAGGTTTGAGGCGCGCGTAAACAAATATCGCGTGCTCCTCGCGCCGCGCCTCTTTGGGATCGAGCGCCAAAGGTTGATAAAGGTCCAAGGGACGGTTCAGGACGTGGAAGTTCTTGAAGTCAGCCGGCAGGATGCCGACCACCGTGTAGGGCTCGCCTTCGACCGTGATCTGTTGCCCGACCAGATTGAGGTCACCGCCGAAGCGTCGCTGCCACAGGCGGTGGCTTAAGACCACGACTTTGTTGCGGCCGGGCTGATCTTCTTCCGGGAGGAAGGTGCGGCCCCGCGCGGCGTTGATGCCCAGCAGGGGGAAGAAGCTGGCCGAGACGATGAGACCTTGCACCCGCTCGGGCTCGTCTTTACCGGTGAGGTTGAAGTACAAAAATCGCCAGCCGGCAGTTTGCTCGAAGCATTGGTTCTGATCTTTCCAGTCGAGGTAATTGGCCGGCGAGACAATCCCCCGAGTCTGGCCTAACTTCAAGTTGGTCTCCCAAACATAGACGAGCCGGTCAGGCTCCTTATAGGGCAAGGAGCGTAACATCACGGCGTCCACGACGCTGAAGATGGCGCTATTGGCGCCGATGCCTAGAGCGAGGACGAGGACCACGGCGGCGGTGAAGCCGGGGCGCTTGCGCAACATCCGAATCGCGTAATGCAGGTCTTGCCACAGCGTCTCCATCGGGTTGCCTCCATGCCTTCTTCCGCGACCGGCTGGTCGGGGAGATAGTTTATGATTCCAAGAACACGGGTTGATCAGCCAGCTTTGTGTGGCGTGAATAGTAGATTCTTCGACGCGTTTTCGGCAAGTGCCGCACGAATGTTTTGACAGTAACCCTTATGCTGGCGGTTGCCAAAGCACGGTACGAGCCTATAGCATAAAGTTTTACTTCGCACCATAAATCGCAGCCTGGGCGGCGCCTGCTGCTTTGGAGGTTATCGTGATTGGATTCGGGAAACGATTGTCCTATGCCTTCCGGTGCTTCTTCTCGCTCTTGTCGAGCGGTGAGATCCCGGAGGACATAGCGCGTGAAATTATCAAAGCACCTGCTCAAGTGGCGCCAGTGCCTGCCGCGACTCAGGTACCATCCACGGCTCCGGCACCGGCCGTTGAAAAGCCGCCGGCCGAAACCGTTGACCGTGCCGTGCAGATGCTGGCCTTGCTGCAAAGGGACGGGCGCTTGATCGACTTTCTGACGGAAGACATCGCGCCCTACCAGGACGCGGAGATCGGCGCGGCCGTCCGCGAAGTGCACGAGAGTTGCCGGAAGGTGCTGGAGCACTACCTCAAGCTTGAGCCGATCATCGCTTCTGACGAAGGCCAGCCGGTGACGGTGCCAGCCGGCTTCGACCCGGCAGCCATCAAACTGATCGGCAATGTCACCGGCCAGCCGCCACTCCGTGGATTGCTGCGGCATCGCGGCTGGCGTGCCGCGCAGGTGAATTTGCCGCCCCTGCCCGACGTGGCTGGGCGCTCCGTTGTTGCCCTGGCTGAGGTAGAAATCCAATGAGTAAGTAATGAGCTTGTCATTACCCAGATTTTTCGCTCACCGGGTCTCCGGCCTTCGGTCGCGTAGCGACCTTCTGAATTTAGGCCGGTCTTTTAAGGCCGGCAACGTTGTCGGTTGCAGCCCCCGAGTCGCGCGAGCGACGGTTGAAAATGATGGAGGCAAATGATGGCCAATACATACACATCGTTGTATTACCACATCGTCTTCAGCACGAAGAATCGCGTGGGTTGGATCGAGCCTGAGATCGAACAACGTGTCTGGGCCTACATCGGCGGCATTGCGCGCAAGAATAAAATGATGGCCTTGCAGGTTGGCGGCGTCGAAGACCATATCCACGCATTGGTGATGGCGCCGGCGACGCTTTCGCCCAGCAAAATAACCCAATTACTTAAAGGCGATTCTTCACTGTGGCTTCACACCGAGTTTTCATCCTTGCGCGATTTTGCGTGGCAGGATGGCTATGGCGCGTTTACCGTCAGCAAATCGAGCTTGCCTGAGGTCATCAGCTACATTCAAAATCAACGCCGACACCACAGCAAAAAGACTTTTCAGGAAGAGTATCTGGAGTTCCTGAACAAACACGGGATCGAATATGATGAACGCTATGTGTGGGGATGATTCAACCGTCGCTACGCGACTCGGGGCGTTCGTTCGACCGCGGCGCCGGCCTTGAAAGACCGGCCTAAATTCAGAGGGTCGCTACGCGACCGAAAACCGAATTCGCGCATCTCGAAAATTTCGGGTAATGATCAGGTAACAAGTGACGAATGGGATAGACTTTGTTACCCATCACCCATCACTTAGAAAGAGGAGAGTATCTTGGACACGCGGTACATAGTTGGTATCGACCTGGGCACGACTAATTCGGCGCTCGCGCAATTCGACGGTACGGCGACTGAAGAGGCACACATCGAGGTGCGGAGCGTTCCGCAACTGGTCAATCCCGGCGAAGTGGGAGAGCTGTCGCTGTTGCCTTCATTCCTCTACTTGCCGAGCGACCTCGACTTCCCGAAAGGCAGCCTCGCTCTGCCCTGGGAGCGCGATCCACAGTTCGTCATCGGCGAACTGGCCCGCAAGCGCGGCGCCGAGAATCCTATGCGGCTAGTCGCTTCGGCCAAGTCCTGGCTCTCATACGCGGCAGTCAACCGTACCTCGCCGATCCTGCCGTGGGGTTCGCCCGATGAGGTGCCGAAGCTCTCGCCGGTCGAGGTCTCGTCGCGCTACCTCCAGTACCTGCGCAGCGTCTGGGACCACCAGGTGGCGAAGAAGAAACCTGACCTGGCCTTGAGCGAGCAAGAGGTCTATCTGACCATCCCGGCTTCGTTCGACGAAGAGGCCCGCGAGCTGACGCTCCGCGCCGCCGAGCAAGCCGGCTTGCAGCACGTCACGCTGCTCGAAGAGCCGCAGGCCGCCTTCTACGCCTGGATCGAAAGCCAGGGCGGCGGCTGGCGCAAGCGCGTCCGGGTCGGCGACCTGATCTTGATCTGCGACGTGGGCGGGGGCACAACCGACTTCAGCCTGATCACAGTCTCGGAAGAGCAGGGGGAACTCACGCTCAAGCGCGTGGCCGTGGGCGATCACATCCTGCTCGGCGGCGACAACATGGACCTGGCCCTTGCCCGATTATTGCAACAGCGCCTGGAAGCCGAAGGCCGCCGCATCGACACCTGGCAGTTGCACTCGCTCTGGCACCAGAGCCGGCTCGCGAAAGAGAAACTCTTCTCCGAACCCAAGAGCCAGAAGGCACCCATCGCCCTCCTCGGCAAAGGCACCAAACTCGTCGGCGGCACGATCAAGACCGAACTGACGCGCGACGACCTCAACCAGGTTTTAGTCGAAGGCTTCTTCCCCGCCGTCCCCAGTGACGAGATGCCCGCACGCCAGCGCCGCATCGGCTTTCAAGAACTCGGCCTGCCCTACGCGGCCGACCCGGCCATCACCAAACACCTGGCCCGCTTCCTCGCGCAGCAGACCCGCAACAGCCCCGAAGCCGAAGCGATCCGCCGCGGCCCCTCAGGCTTCGCCTGCCCGACGCACATTCTCTTCAACGGCGGCGTAATGAAAGCCGGCGTGCTGCGCGACCGCTTAGTCGAAGTCTTGAACGGCTGGCTGCGCGCCGAAGGGTTTGAGTCGCTGGGTAAAAAAGAGGTGCTCGATGCGCCCGACCTCGATCACGCCGTCGCCCGCGGCGCGGCTTATTACGGCAAAGCCCGCCGAGGCCGCGGCGTCCGCATCCGCAGCGGCGCCCCGCGGACCTACTACATCGGGGTCGAGAGCGCGATGCCGGCCGTGCCTGGCATGCCGGCGCCGCTCAAAGCGCTCTGCGTCGTCCCCTTCGGCATGGAGGAGGGCACTGAAGGCAAGATTCCCGGCCGCGAATTCGGCCTCATTGTCGGCGAGCCGGCCGAGTTCCGTTTCCTGAGTTCCACCGTGCGCAAGCAGGACCAGATCGGCAGCATGGTCGAGGACTGGAGCAGCGAAGAGATTCAAGAGCTGAGCCCGCTTGAAGTGACGCTCAAGGTTGACGGGCAGGAAGACACGGTGCTGCCCGTGCGGCTGGAGAGCCGAGTTACTGAGATCGGCACACTTGAATTGTGGTGCGTGTCGCGTGACGGGCAGCAGCGGTGGAAGCTTGAATTCAATATTCGTGAGAAGGACGGGGAGTAAGCGAAATAATTCCGGTTGGCCCTACGGAGCAAGATTGAGGTAACTATGCCTATCATCATCAGAAACTACCAGGCTTCGTTTGATTTGCTTCGGAAAGATCTCGAGCAGGTATTGGAATACATCGAACCGGTCGACTGCAACGACAAGACCTTTTCGCATCGAACCTACGGGTTGCTCCTGAGAGCATGCACGGACTTTGAGAGCCTAGCGAAGGACACCCTCATTGATAAAGACCCGAAATACCCAAAATCTCCTGAAAAACTGAACATAAATGACTATCGCAAACTTGAACCAAAACTCAATCTGGAGCCGCTAGACGTTGATTTCCTCTTATGGCGCCCTCAGCCGCGCCGTGCCTCCCCCTTCAGAAAATGGTCAGTTTCGCCACTCCAATGGTACCAGGACTACAATAAAGTAAAGCATAATCGTGACGCTGAGTTCGCTCGGGCCAATCTTGGAGTCGTTGTTGAGGCCATGGCCGGGCTGTTTGTTCTCTTGGCAATAGTCTCTGAGTTCAACTGGGGTGATTGTTCCTGGCAACGGGAGAACGGACAATATTCGTTTTGGCGCCCACCGTTTTGCATGTATGGGCCGGTGTAGGACTAACAAGTCGCGGGACCGATTCAACTACTACTGATCCTGAGCGTGGCCCTGTGAAGATCGCCGCTGGACATGGAATCAACTAGCCGTTACTTAGTCGGAATAGACCTCGGCACGACCAACTCAGCCGTCGCCTACATCGACACGCAAGAGGCCGCGAAAGGCGACACTCCCACCATCCACATCTTCGAAGTCCCGCAACTCATCGCCGAAGGAGAACTGGGCCAACTCCCAACGCTGCCCTCATTCCTCTATTTCGCCAACGAAAATGATGCATCCAACAGCCTGCGGCTCCCGTGGGACGAGCGCCCTAACTCGGTAGTCGGTGTCTTCGCCCGCGAGCAAGGCGCGCTCGTGCCCGGTCGGCAGGTCGCGTCGGCCAAGTCCTGGCTCTGTCACCCGGCCGTGGATCGCACGGCTAAACTACTGCCCTGGGGCGTAGACCATGCCGAACAGGCGTGCTCGCCCGTCGAAGCTTCGGCGCGCTACCTCGCCCACCTGCGCGACGCGTGGAATCACACGATGGCCGCGGGCGATGACGACTTGCGCTTCGAGCGGCAAGAGATCGTCCTCACGGTGCCGGCCTCGTTCGATGAAGAGGCGCGTGAGCTGACCGTGCAGGCAGCGCGTGAGGCGGGGCTGGAAAAACTGACGCTGCTCGAAGAGCCACTCGCCGCCTTCTACGCCTGGATCGTCGCCCACCGGCGCACGCTCAAGCGGCACCTCAAGGACGGCTACCTGGTGCTCGTCTGCGACGTGGGCGGCGGGACGACCGACTTCAGTCTGATCCGCGTGCGGATCGTGGAGGGCGAAGTGCGGTTTGAGCGCACCGCCATCGGCGAGCACCTGTTGCTCGGCGGCGATAACGTGGATTTGGCCCTGGCGCGGCGGGTCGAGGAGAAATTGAAGCGTCCCAAGCTCACGCTGCGCCAGCACAATGCGCTGCGGCGGCAATGCTGCGCGGCCAAGGAGCGGCTGCTCAGCGATCCTGACATCGAGCGCGTGCCGATTACTGTCCTCGGCAGCGGGCGCTCAGTCATCGGCGGGACGCTCAAAACTGAACTGACTCGCGAGGAAGTAGAGGAGACGCTCGTTGACGGCTTCCTCCCGCTCACTGCGCGCGATGATTTGCCCACGCGTGACAGGCGGACCGGCCTGCGCGAACTCGGCTTGCCCTACGCGAGCGAGCCGGCGATCACCAAACACCTGGCTGAGTTTCTGACTAAAAGCGCTGGCGATTGCGGATTGCGGATTGCGGATTGCGGATTGAAAGGCGGACCGCCCCTTCCTGGCTCACGGCCAGCGCATCCGTCAAGCTCGCAGCCCACAACGCAACTGAGCAATCCGCAATCCGCAATCCCAAATCCGCAATCCGCAATGGTTCGGCCCGACGCCATCCTTTTCAACGGGGGCTTTTTCACTCCGGAGATCACGCGTGAGCGGATCGTGGAGGCCGTGGCGGGTTGGTTCCGCGAGAAGGGTAAGCGCTACCGGCCCAAGGTGCTGAGCAACGAGGCGCCGGAGGGGGCGGTCGCTGTGGGTGCCGCTTACTACGGGCACGTGAGGCACGGGGGCGGGTTGCGCATCAGCGGCGGCAGCGCTCGCGCTTATTACATCGGGGTGCAGACTGGAGCGCGAGGCGCTGAGCATCAGGTGCAGGCTGTGTGCGTGCTGCCGCGTGGGACTGAAGAAGGCACAACACTCCAACTCTCGAACCGCGAGTTCACGGTGCTTACGAATCGGCCGGTCTCCTTTACGCTCTACAGTTCGACCACCGGGCACGACGCGCATGGCGACGTGGCCACGCTCGATGAAGAGGATGTCCACCGTCACGCGCCGCTCATTACGGTGCTGCGCTACGGCAAGAAGTCGCGCCAGGTCGAGTTGGCCGTACAGTTGACCGCGAGCTTCACCGAAGTGGGTACGCTCGAACTCTGGTGCGAATCGCAGAAGACCGATCACCGGTGGCGACTGCAATTCCAGTTGCGGGGGACGGAGCAGCTTGAGGCCGAGCCTGAGGAGGAAGAGCCGGAAGAGACGCAGACGGTCATCTCTGAAGAGTCGCTCAAGCAGGGCGGGCGGTTGATTCGCGCCGTCTTCGGCGGGCCGCGTGATGCGATCCCGAATGAGACCGCTACACCTGAAGCGCTCGTCGGCAAGATGGAGGCGGTCCTCGGCTACGGCAAAGACGCCTGGCCGATGGCGATGATTCGCAAGCTCTGTGAGGTCCTGGCTGATGTAGTTGATGGGCGGAAGAAGGGCGCGAAGTTCGAGGGCCGCTGGCTCAACCTGTTCGGCTTCTGTTTGCGTCCGGGTTTCGGCGCTCCCACGGATGAATGGTTGATCGCTCAGGCGCGCAAAGTTTATCTGTCCGGGCTGGTCTTTCCCAAAGACCTGCAATGCCAGGTTGAGTGGCTGGTGCTGTGGCGTCGGGTGGCAGGGGGCCTCAACGCCGGCCAGCAGCACGAGCTTTATCAGCGGCACCGCGTCCCGCTCGGCATCGGCGGAAAGAAATTGAGCGGGCGACTGAACACTCAAGTCGAGCGCGAGGGCTGGCGGTTGTTTGCGAGCCTGGAGCATCTGGCCGCATCGGTGCGCGTGGCGTTGGGCAAGGAGTTGCTCGGTAAGATCAAAGAGCACCCGACCAACAAGAGCTTCCTGTGGTCGCTCGGGCGGTTGGGCGCGCGGATTCCGCTTTATGGCCCACTGAACTGCGTGGTGCCGGCCGAGACCGCGGCGGAGTGGATCAAGGCATTGCTCAGGCTGCCGGAGCTGAATTCGGATGTCGCATCGGCGGTAGTGCAGTTGGGAGCGCGCACGAATGATCCTTTGCGCGACATCGACAACGATCTGCGTTGGGAGGCGATGGTCAAGCTGAATGCCGCCGGGATGAGGGAGAACTTGATCGAGAGCTTACGCGAGTACATTCCTCCCGGTCGTGCTGATGCGCTCCGCATCTTCGGTGAGTCCTTGCCTGAAGGATTGCGGCTCGTGGGCTGACGAAGTTTGGAGTACCGGCTTCAGCCGGGTTTTGTAGTAGCGGCAGGCAAAACCCGGCTGAAGCCGGTACTCCAAACCTTATTGCGATTGGCTCAGCGACTGCAAGCGTGCCCGCTCGAACTCATCGCCCTTGTTCCACTGCGGCCTCTCGTTGGCATTCGCCACACGCAACCCGATCCAGAAGGCCAACCGCGCTTGCTGCACCATGCCGCTGAAGTCCCAGTTCGGGCTGTACTCGTCCGACGGCTGATGGTAGCGGTGCTCGTTGTAGTCCTTGAATTGCTCCTCGCCCCAGTTGGCCGAGTGGCCGACGAAGTGCGAGCCCGGCTCGAAGTTGACCGACGGGACGCCGACCTTGGCAAAGGGGAAGTGGTCGGAGCGATAGAACAGACCCTGCTCCGGACGGGCGTCAGGCGAGACGGTCACTTGATTTTCGCTCGCCACCGCTTCAATGAATTTGCCGAGCGTCGAACGGTTGGCGCCGAGCGGAGTGATGTCGGTCGCGAGGCCGAGCACGTTCATCGAGTCGAGGTTGATGTCCGCGACGGTCTTCGCGAGCGGCACGAGCGGATGGCGGGCGTAGTATTCAGCGCCGAGCAAGCCCTGCTCCTCGGCCGTAGTCGCGATGAAGAGGATCGAGCGTCTGGGCTTGGTGTTGAGCGCCGCATACGCATTGGCAATGGCGAGGATGCCGGCCACGCCCGTCGCGTTATCGACGGCCCCGTTGTAAATGTTATCGCCCGGTTGGTCCGGCCGGATGCCGAGATGGTCCCAATGCGCCGAGTAGACGACGTACTCGTTCTTCAAATTCGCGTCGCTGCCCCGCAGGATGCCGACGACGTTCGGCGCTTGGACTCGGCGCGCCGTCGTGCGCAGAGTGGTGTCTACCTGCACGCCGAGCGGCACCGGGCGGAAGTTGCGCGTGGCGGCCAACTGGCGCAGGCTGTCGAGGTTCTGCCCGGCGAGTTGCGCGATCTTGCGTGCCGTCTCTTCCGTCACCCAGGATTTGAGCTTGAGCACCGGCGTGCCCGCGTCGGGCACCAGGCCGAACCGCTCGCCGCTATTCGAGCTGCGCACGACGTTCCAGCCGTAGCCGGCCGATTCGGTCGTGTGAATCAAGATCGCCCCGATGGCGCCGCGCCGCGCTGCTTCTTCGTACTTGTACGTCCAGCGCCCGTAGTAGGTGAGTGTCCGCCCGCCGAAGAGGTTCGGCTCCGCAGCGGTCGCGGGCGGGTCGTTGACCATCATCAAGAGGACCTTGCCCCGCACATCGACGCCCTTGTAGTCATCCCAGTTGTACTCCGGCGCTTGAATGCCGTAGCCGACGAAGACGATCTCGGCGTTGATCGGAATCTGAGTCTGCTCCACGTCGGAGCTGGCGACGAACTCGTCGCCGAATTTGAATTCGGCGCTGCCGCCGCTGCCTTTGATCGGGAGCGTGTTGGACGGATCGGCTTTGACTCCGATCATATTCACCTGCTGGAAGTAGGTGCGGTCGGCCGCGGCCGGCTCGAGCCCGAGCACTTCGAACTGCGCGGCGATATATTTGGCCGCGAGCAACCCGCCGCGTGCCCCCGTCCCGCGGCCTTCGAGGAGGTCGTCAGCCAGGTACTTGACGTGTGAGCGCAGCTTGCTGTCCTCGATCTGCGAGCCTGCCTGCTCGGCGTCGTTGATCGCGTTGAGTAAGCTGCGGTCCTCCGGCGGCAGATTATCGAACGAGCTCCGCGGCACGGTGCTGCGGCCACGGCTGCGGCTTGAGACCACACGCGTGCGGCCGCGGCGGCCTCTGACGACGCGCCCCCGTGCGCGCGCCCTCTTGCCGCGCACGCTGCCAGACGCGGCGCGGCCCTTGCCGCGCTTCTTGCGCGGCGCGGCTTCAATTTGCCAACTCAGGCCCAGACACAACAGGAGGATGATTAAGTGGACGATGGAAGAATATTTTTTCATGAGATTCTCCACACTGATTTTCACTACAGCCCAGTGAAAGAAGTAAGTAAATTGCTGCCTATTCCTCTAAAAACTTCGAGGTCGGGATACGCGCCGAGAGACCGGGAGTTCCTCGCGATTAAAACTGCTGTGCATTCTCTACCTGAGTACGCGGCTAAAATCAAGCTATAATGGACCGCGAAGGCTGAATCGGGAGTGACAGAAATTGGATGCTCGTCTTTTTGACTTGCCGCCGGTCACTCTCTGAGCTTAACTCTTGCCGTCATGACAACTGAATTCTCGTGGCGAACGCGGAGCGAAGTCCACGCGCGGTTGGCGCGCGAGCAATCTGACGTGCTCGTCATCGGCGGCGGCATCACGGGGGCCGGGTTGGCTTTGGATGCGGCCTCGCGCGGCCTGCGGGTCGCTCTGGTGGAAAAGCGCGACTTCGCCGCCGGCACTTCCAGCCGCTCGACCAAGCTCATTCACGGCGGGCTGCGCTACCTCGAACACTTCGACTTCGCGCTCGTGCGTGAAGCCTTGCGTGAACGCGCGATCCTCACCAAGCTGGCGCCGCACTTAGTCGAACCCTTTCCCTTCTTCATTCCCATCTACCGGCAATCGCGGCGCAACTATGATCGTCCGCTCAAAATGCGTGCGGGGTTGTGGCTCTACGATCTGCTCGCGGGCGACTACGGCCCCGGCCGTCACCGGCGACTCAACCGCGATCAGGCGCTCAGGCTCGCGCCACAGCTCGACGGTCATGGTTTGAAAGGGGCCTTCGTCTACTACGACGGCCGGACGGATGACGCCCGGCTGGTCATTGAGGTCATCAAATCGGCTCACGAGAGCGGCGCCGGCATCGCCAACTACACGCGTCTGGTCGGCTTCATTCGAGATGGGCGAGATGGGCGAGATGGGCGAGATGGGCGAGATGGGCGAGACGGGGGCGGGCGGATCACCGGCGCGCGACTGCGTGATGAGTTGACGGGCGCCGAATTCTCAACGCGAGCGCACGCCGTCATCAATGCCACCGGCGTCTGGATGGACGAGGTGCGGGACCTCAATGGCAGACCTGGGCGAGACGCCAAGCGCTTACGCCCGTCGAAGGGCATCCATCTGGTCGTGGCCGCCGACCGCTTGCGCGTCACGACGGCCTGGCTCATCCCTTCTCTGGTCGCGCACCGGTTCTACTTCGTCGTCCCGTGGGAGGGCCGCGTGCTCATCGGCACGACCGACACCGATTACGCGGGCAGCAAAGATTCACCGCGGGCTGAAGCGGCGGAGGTCAACGAGATTCTTCAGGCGATCAATTCATACTTCCCCGACGCACGCCTTGAGCCGGCCGACGTGATTGCGACCTTCGCCGGACTTCGCCCCCTGATCAGCAGCGGCGAGGCGAAGACGACGACCGACGTGTCGCGCAAGGAAGAGGTCTTCGAGAGTGAAGATGGATTGATCTCGATTGCCGGCGGCAAGTTGACGACCTACCGCCGCATGGCTGAACTGACGGTGGACTTGGCTGCGCGGCGGCTGGCCGAACGCTTCGGTAAGAGCGGGGTCGGCAGGTCGCGCACGGCTGAACTCGTAATCGGCGGGGGCGGGCTCAGCCGGGATGATCTCGAACGCGCATCACAGAATTTAGTGCAGGCCGAAGGACTCGCGCTCGATACGGCCCAGCACCTGGTGAGGGCTTACGGCATCGACTCTCAACGCGTCGCGGAGTTGGCGCACGAGGATGAGCGCCTGCGCGAGCCTTTAGTGAAGGGGCTGCCGCACCTCACGGCTGAAGTCATCTATGCCGCACGTTACGAGATGGCGTTGACCATGGCTGATGTGTTGGCCAGACGAATGCGAATTACTTTATTGGCCGGCCCCGGCTCGCTCGGATGTGCCCCCGCGGCGGCCGAGTTAATGGCGCAGGAACTGGGTTGGGACAGCCACGAGCGGGCGCAGCAGGTTGCCCATTTTACTGCCGAGTATGAGCGTGAGTTCGCGCCCCCGACTTAGACGATGAGTGACAATAAGTGCCCCTCTCGGCTCTGACAGCGGTTTCCACTTGAATGTCCAGGCAGCAGAGGAGGGGCGGCGATCGGAACGTAAGGCAATCACCGGGAGCGCAGGTCTTGCCAGAGCGTTTCCATCACGCCACCGCCGATAGAAAGGTTGAGGAATTGACGGTGAATGGTTAGGATCAGCGCGGCACTTCGCCGCCCTCGGGGCCGTAGAACATGACCCACACCGCGAAATCGTCCGTGAAATCTTCGAAGCGATGTGCCACCCCCGCGGGCGCGAAGAGCACGTCGCCGGGGCCGAACACCTGGCGGGCCTCGCCGTCGAAGAAGACCCCGCTTCCCGCGACGATCACATAGAGTTCATCGCGAGTGTGAGGCGTTTGCGGATCGGCGCCGCGCGGGGCGTAGAGCTTCACCACCAAGCTCCCGTGCTCCAAGACGGCGACTGACCGCTTCCCTTCAGGAGTTGGCAACTGAACTAGCGCTTCGGCGACGGTGACTCTTCGCTTTTCGGAAGGGTCACTGCGGGGAGACGCTTCGGTCTCTTTCTTTTCCATGTTTGCACCCTCACTTGATCGTTTCGGTATGGTCGCCACTTGCGTGCCCCCAGTCTGCCGAGTTCCTCACCGATGTCAACGGCCAATTCCCGCCGATTTCTCTGGCTCACTCGATGACGACACGGTCAGTTGCGCCGCGCCCGAAAGTCTCCGGGCGGTACATCTCTTCGGCCTTCGGCGGGGGCACCACGAAGACCCCCGGCGTCGTCGCCCGCGCCACATAGGAATAGTTATACACGCCCTCCCAGAGCAGCGACGTGAACGCCTCGACGCGCTCATCCCTCAGGTTCTGGTGCTCGAACCATTGCCAGGCCCTCCACCACCATCCTTGCCTCGACGTTTGGTCCTTCGGGTCTGGCGGGGTGCTCCCCGTCACGGCCAGCGCCGGATTCAGGGCCTCAAACCCTGCGGGCAGCGGGTCGACGAGCGCGACGTGGTAGCGTCGCGCGGGGGCGACCATCGTCAGCCTCACGCGCACCTTGGCGCCCGCCTTGATGTGCCACGTCCCGTCTTCTTCGCGGCGCACGTCGTCGGCCTTGTCAACTGCCTCATAAACACGCTCGACCGTGAAGCCGTAATCTGCGGCCTTGAGCTGCAAGCTCGCGGGCGCATACTGCATCCCGACGCGGTAATACAAGCGCCCCGGCCCAGCCTTGCTCAGGATGAGATTGTTTGGCCCGGTGTGCTCGGCCAAATACTTCATCGGCACGTTCACGTGGTGGCGCTCCGTGGTGCGGCCTTTGAAAGCATGCCCGCCCGCGTAAGCTTCGCCGAGCCAGGCCCGCGCTGTGAAATCAGGCGTCACCTTCTCGTAGGTCGCAAAGTAGCGGTCCAGCGCCAGCAGGATGAAAGCATTCTCCTGCGTGTTCTCCCAGCGCCCCTGCTTGCGGTGCGCGAGCAGTCCACGCACGATCTTCGGGATCAGGTCACTCGCGGGCTGGTCGCCGATGAGCGCTTCGAGAATGACTCCGTCAGCCCGGCGGTCCGAGTGCAAGAGCAGGTGCTCGCCGTCTTTGTATGAAGTCGTGAAGTGGGCCGTTCCGGCGGTCTCTTCGGCCCGGTTGTCGAGGTGCGTGCGAATGGCCGCCACTTGCGCGCTTGATCCGGCATCGCCTGAGAGCACCGGCAGAATCCAGCCTATCGCTTCGAGCGATAATCCATTGAGCCCCGCCTCGACGATGAGCTGCCGCGCTCTAGCCGCGTCGCGGTCGCCCATGCGGTTACGGACATTCAGCGCGTAGGCGATGAGCGCCCGCCGCGCATCAGGGCCGTAATAATCAGGGAAGTGCCGCTCGATCTCGCGCAGGTAGCGCTTCGACCGTTCAAGCATCTCGGCCGGCACGTCGAAGCCCTTCTCCTTCGCCCGCTGGAGCGCGTGCGCCGCGTGAATGCTCACGTAAGGCCAGGCCTCATCACCCCGCCGCCAGAAGCCGAAACCGCCGTCGTCGTTTTGCAGACCTTCGAGCCGCTTGAGGTCACGCGCCACGGCGGCCACTATCTCCTCTGGTGCGGGCAGGCCCTTGGCCTCGAACGCCGCGAGCACGTCGCGCAAGGCCGCAATCGCCAGGACGCGAGACGAGAGTTGCTCTGCGCATTCGAACGGATAGGCCGTCAGGTACAGCACGGCATCGGTCAAAGCCTGAAGCTGTGTGGAGGAAGTAGTGACCTCCAGCCCGCCGAATTGCTTGACCGCATCGGTGGGCGCTTTGACCGGCTGAACGATGGCGCCTTGGTCGATTTCGCCGTAGGTGGCGAAGGCTTCGGTCGTCGCCGGAGTCCACACCGGGAGGCTCGCCTCCGCCGCATCGGCCCATCGACCCGACACGGCCCCGATCTGAAAGCGTGCCGTTCCCGGTCGGACCGTCGTCGCCGGGAAGCGGACTTCGACACGATCACCCGCTGGCACCGTCACGCGGCGGCCCGCCGTCTCGGTGAGTTCCGCGTTGGTGGCGCGGACCGCCACGTCAACACTCATCGGCGCGTCGGTCTGGTTCTGCACGACGACGGGCAGTTCGAAGCGGTCGCCGAAGTTGAGGAAGCGCGGCGCCGACGGCCGCACCATCAACGGCAGGCGTGCGGTGATTGATGATTCACTGATGCCGAACTGCTGGCCGCCGGCCACGGCCACGGCCATGACGCGGTAGCGAGTAAGATTGTCTGGGAGTTTGACCTTGACCGTCGCTCGTCCGTTTGAGTCTGTCGGCACCGTGGCCGCGAACGTGGCCAGGGCGTTGAAGTCAACTCGCGTGCGGATTTGCGCCTCTACCACTTGGTTGCCATCCGCGGTTACCATGACAGTCTCCGTCAACATGGCAGCATCCGCCCGCATGGGTTCGGCGCGTAATGCGGCCATCTTCCCTAGGGACATCAACTCTCTTTCCTTTTGCTCCCTCATCTCCCCGATCAGGTCGCCTGGTTTCGAGAGGAGCACTTTTTCCCGCAGGTGATGATTGCTCACGTCATCGCCACGATGGCTGTAGAAAGTTGAGAGCGGGTCATCAAGCCGGTAGTTGGTCAAAGCCAGGACCGCCTCATCGACTACTGTCACAGCCAACTCCCCGCCTTTGACAGGCCGCCCTGCCGCGTCTCGCAAATCGACATCGACCACCGTCGCTCCGCCGGGCTCCAGCACCTTGTCGCGCGGCGTGGCCGTCACCGCCAGCTTCCGCCTGAGCGGGGGGATGGAAAGATTCAGCGATCCGGCGGCGAAGGCGGGCCGCTTCGGCAACGCTTCATTCGGCTGGCCCTCGTCGTCGGTCCGCGCTGTCGCGCCCACCAGATCGACCTGCACGTGAAGGTTCGGGACGTAGCCTGCTTTGATCGGCACCTTCAAAGTGTGCGATGGCCCATCCACCGTAAAACGCTCAGTGCTCACCAACCCCGAACGGCGCAACGTCAGCACGCCCTCGGCCGGATAGAATGGCGCCTGCACGAGCACCTCCGCGGTGTCGCCGGGCTGATACTCTTTGCGATCCGGAATCAGCTCGACTTTCTCCTGCGCGACCTCACGCGATGGCGGGCGCTTTCCGCCTGAGACCCACAGCGTCATCTCGCTCTGGTTCGGCCGCTCCTTGTCGTCAACAATCGTGGCGGTGATCCGGTAGGTGCCGCCCTCCTTCGTCTCAAATCTGCATGGCACGGGATCGGCCCCCGACTTGACGGAGCACTCTCGCGGATTGGTCTCCTGCTGTCGCCACTGGCCTTTTTCATAGGTCCAGTCGAGCAAGACGGCGCGCAGCTTGATTTCACGATTCGCGACAGCCTTGCCGTCGAGGTCGGTGACGATGGCTTTGACGACCAAAGGCTCGCCTTGCTGGACGAACGTGCGTTCGCCGCGCAGGCCGACATAGAGGTCCGCCGGGTGGACGAGCAGTTGGGCCGACGCGGACCATGTCTGCCGGTTCACGTCGGTCACACTCGCTTCGGCCATGAGGTATGACGGACGCGGCGGATTGGCAGAGGCAAAGTCGATCCGCAAATGATGCTTGCCCGACGGGTCGGTCCGCCCGGAAAAGTTCTCACTGCCGGTCTCCTCGCTGCTGTAATTATCAACCCACCAGGGAGTCCATTTTCCGAAAGTGAAGTCGCTCCGGTTGGGCGGTGTGAAGTTGGTGGGCGCTGAGATCACGTGCCACTCAACCTGGGCATCAGGCAAGCCGCCGCCCGCGTAGTAGGCCGCCGTCACGGAAACATCCGCGTGGCCGCCCACGAAGTGTGGCCCTTCGCTCGCCGCAGCCTTGACCTCATACTCCGGCCGCCGGAACTCTTGCACCTGAAAAGTGTGAGGATGATCCCGGCCCTCGATGCTCGCTTCCTCGCCCTGGGCCTTCAGCGCCAATGTCGCTCCACCGAGGTTCATCGTCGGAGGCAGCTTGAACGCGGCGTCGAATCCGCCCAGCGCATTCACTCGGAGCGTGCCCTTGAGAACCTCGTTGTTCCTTGAATCCTTGAGCGTATACGCGACGTTTGTGACTGCGCCATTGAGCAGCCCGACATCCCCTGCTTTGCCTCCGCCGAGGCGGCGAATCCAGCCTTTGACATGCGCCTCTTCGCCGGGACGGTACATCCCGCGGTCATCGAAGACGTACCACCGGAGCGCATCCGACACGCCCTTCCGATGCCAGTTCCCGTTCCCTGCGCCCCACCAGTAGAAGTTTTCGGGAAGCAGGGCGACGTCCTTTCCTTTGCGTGCCACCAGCAGCCGCTGCTCGGCTCCGGCATTACTGGGCAGAGCGATCCTCGCTAAACCATCCGCCCCGGTCGTCCCACCCACTTCGGGCTGAGCGTCAGCAGCCGGCATGGTTTTCAGGATCTGCATCTCGACTCCGTCGAGCGGCCTCCCGTCTTTGAGCGAGGTGGCCCAGCCGACGAAGTCCGTTCGATCGACGAAGGCATCGAGCCCGATGGCCGTCGCCTGAATCCATGTCCGCACCACTCGTTGCACCTGCCGCCGCGAGATGTCTACGGCTGGGGGATTCGGTTCGACAATCAGCACAGCCTGCCCGAAACCGTCGGCCAGTGCCGGCCGCAGGTCGATGCGGGTTTCGACCATCTGGTCAGGGAGCGATTCGACATTGATGACCTCGGAAGTGACGAGATGACCCGGCGGCGGATTAGACGCGCCGTAGCGCTCCGAACGCAGGTATGCGGCAAACTGGCCCCAATGCTCGGGCCCCACCGCGTAGAGGCTGACCTTTAGTTTTGGGTGATTGATGCTGAAGACGGAGAAGCGCGGCGGGCCGGACGGGTCGAGGACAACGAAGCCCGCGCCGGGCGCGGCAAGTGCTGGATGAGCCGAGCCGACGTTGAAAGTGACTGCCGCATGCTGGCCGAGCGTCTGGCCGAACTGATCGCGGATCGAAGCGTCGAGCGTGACCTTGTAGGTCGTGCGGCCTCGCGTCGCCCCGGTGATGACCAGCGTGTTGCCGTAAAATTCTGCCTTCATCCCCAGCAACTCCGGCTCCACGCGGACCTGAGCCTTCTCGGACGCATTCATATCAAGCGGATTGCTGAACTCTATCCGCCACGGCGTGAATGGTGGGCAATCCCCTTGGTAGCCGCATTCGTGCTTGATCACGTGGAGCGACCCGTAGGTGCGGAGAGCGAAAGCCTGCTCCGTCGTCGTCGTGCGTGGCCCTTCGGCTGAGGGCGTGCCTGGGCCGATTGAGACCGTGAAGGCCGTATCGGCAGGCAGCAGGCTATTGGAATCAGCGCCCGCTGGGTCAACAGCGCGGAACGCGAGCCAGCAATTCTTGCCCGCCGCTTGCGCGAGCCGCCGCACTTCCTTATCGGCTTCGATCTCTTCAGCCGCGGCGAGTCGCAACTTCCACTCACGGCTGTGGGAGCGGAGCCGGATGGTTTTGAGGACTGCCGCCGGGTCGATGCGCTGATCGAATTCGACGAAGAAGAGAGGGTTGCGCCCGTGAGGGCCGCCGGCCGGATAAGTCGCCTTCACCTGTGGCGGCGGCGTGGCAAAGCTCCACTTCTTGGCCGAAGCCAGCGTGCCGCTGAGAGCCGACTTCGCCCCGGCAGGCACTTCGATGGAATATTCTGTCGCCATCGGGAAGCGGCTGGCGGGTTCAAAGAGCAAAGTCTTCGTGCCGACCCAGCGCCACTTTCCCGGCGGCTCGGGCGTGAGTTTGACGGGTACCTCACGTGTCGCTGATTCAGCGTGCGACGTGACTGCCACCATCGGCTGCGAGAAGGTCACGCTCAGATGCGGGGCGAGAGGCACATCCCCTTCAGGCGCGAACCGCACGACCTCTAGCGGGCCGGGCGCGGTTTGGTCCGGCACCTCAGGCCGGTCGGGCGGCGGGAAAGTATCCGTGATCGTCTTGCCTGTGCGCGGGGCAGGGAGCGAGCGGTCCCTCAAGGCGAACTCTTGTTCGTCTCCCGGCTCGGCTTTGACCCGCGGCAATCGCCTGAGCACGCCTTGAGTATCGCCTTCGGAGAGCGGCGTGGCTGGGGCGGCAGTCACTGGTGGCCGCCGGTCAGAACTTTCGGCGCCTTCGCTCAAGCGAAACTGCAATCCCTTTCTCATTTCATCATCCCCCGAACGCTCGGGGCTCGACCCCGCACGCCCTCTGCCGCGTCCGACTTGACCGCTTGCGAGTTGCTGAGTCGCGAGTGAAGGGAAGAGGCCGAGCGCTAGGGATAATATCAACAGGCAGCAAACGACGCCCTTAAATTTCATCATAGCCAAACCTCGCTTGAATAACCTACGGCCTAAGACGACAGCACCTTTCAGCAAGGTATTACGTCAGCTATTGAATAGAACACGGGGCCAGGTGTTCCTTGCAGCGATTGTTGAGGCAGCTCGCTTACCACCTCACAGCAGCCGATTCAATCAAAGATAGGTCCGTTCGGCGTCCGGCTATGGGCGATCACCCGAGAGGGCCTCAACTTCGTGATGAACGTGGCTGCCGCTAATGCTCGCATACAACGCGTCGTAGAGGAAGGAGGCGCGTGCGACGGTCTCGTGATCGTCACGTGTCACCAGCGGGAAGCCTTGGCTGATCAGCGCCAGGCCGCGCGCCGCCGGATGCGCATCCAATTGGTCCTTGAAATCGGCCGCCTGCACGATGCGGGCGATCTCCACCAGGACCGGGTCGTCAGCGAGCCGCTCGTGGACGAGCGCGGCGAAGGAGCACCGGCCGTTCACGTTGCGGTGCGGGTAGGTGGCGCCGGGGGCGTCGAAGCCGATGGCTCCGCTCGCTGCCTGCTCTGCGGCCACCTGTTGGGCAGGCACGAAGACGAATTCGGCCTGCGGGTCTAGGAAGCGGCGGATGAGCCAGCAGGTGGCGGCCCGGTTGACTCGGATTTCTTGGCGTGTAACCCATTTCATTGTTATGCCTCCGTCAACAGTTTCCTGGTCGAAAAATGATGGTTTAAGTCGGACGGCTCATCAGGCCAAATGGCATAAGTAGCCGACGCCTTCCGCTCGCGCCCGCTCATAAATCCTGGCGGCAGCCGCGACATCCTGGAGCCCCGTCCCGGTACTATCGAAAATGATGACTTCATCTCTCGACGTGCGGCCCGGCCTTCTTCCGGCCACGACCTCTTTGAGTTCGGCATGCACCTCGGCCCGGCTGACGAGCCCTTGCCGAAGGGCGTGATGCAGTTCGCCGATGACCGCGCATTGCTCAAGCACATCGGCCACGACCTTATTCTCGGCCAGCAGGTGTGAGTCCAACTCTTGCTTGTCATGACTGTCGGCCCCAACCGCCGCGACAAAAGCGCCCGGGGCGACGTCATCGCGGCCGAGGAAAGGCTGCCGCGAAGTGGTGCACGTCACCACGACATCGCTCTGCCTCGCCGCGTCTCTCAACGTCGCGGCGGCAATTACGGGGATGCCCAGCTCGACCGTCATCTGTTCCGCGAAGGTCTGGGCGGCCTCCCCCTGCAGGTCGAAGGCGTAAGCGCATTCCAGCGGCAAGACGTGCTTCAAGGCGATGAGCTGAATCCGACCCTGCCTGCCGCAGCCGCAGACCGTGGCCACGGCCGAGTCCGGCTGGGCCAGGTGCCTGGCGGCCACGGCCGTCGCCGCCCCCGTGCGGTTGAGGGTGATTTCGGTCGAGTCCATGACGGCGAGCGGAGACCCCGTCTCGCCGTCACACAAGGTGATCACGCCTTGAATGGTCGGGAGCCCGAAGCGGCTCGTGTTCTGCGAGAAATTGCCGTTGACCTTCACGGCCACGTATGTCCTCCCCAATTCCAATCCGGCGCCTTTGATGTGGAAAGCCCCCTCCCGCGCGTCGATGGAAAATAACCCCGGCGAGAGTGCCTTGCCTTCCGCGTAGAGCCGAAAAGCATCCTCGATCGCCATCGCATATTCCTTGAAGGTCATCAGCGCGGCGATGTCCCGCCGCGTTAAGATCAGAGTCCCTTCCGGCTTCATAGCGCCCCCTTTTCACGCGGCGGACCGCCGCGGCGATGAATGATTGTTGGGTAGGGCGTAGCGCTCACAAGTGATACTGCTGGCGAATTCGTCAAACCGAACAGCGAGCGCGGCAATTGTCCGACCAGCTGCCAGCTTGTCGTCGGCTGGCAGTAACAACTAAGGGGTGTGAGTGCGCACCTCAGCGACCAGCTGGCAGCTTGTCGGACCTCGCTGCATTCGCCAGCCGTATCACAAGTCATCGAAAACCTCACGCCGCGCCCCGGCTCAAGCTGATTGAAAGGCGGCCAGAGCCCCGCCGATCACCCCGCCCGCGATGACTACCCACAGCACATCAACCTTGAAGCGGTAGAGCGCAATGAAAGCAGCGACGCTCAAGACGGCGGCAAACCAGTTCGTCCCTCCGCCCGCCCCTTGCGGCCAGATGACCGCCGCGCCGAAGACGAGCGCGAGGTTTAAGATCACCCCGACCACCGCCGCCGTGATACCGGAGAGCGCGGCCCTCAGACGCTCGTTCCCGCGCAAGACCTCGATGAATGGCGCGCCGATGAAGATGAAGAGGAAGCAAGGGAGGAAGGTGGTATAGGTCGTCACGAGCGCCCCGATGATAGCGCTCGCCGTTCGGCCCATCCCTTCGGGGTGATTCCACCCGGCCATAAAGCCGATGAACTGTAAGACCATGATCAAAGGCCCGGGCGTCGTCTCGGCCAGCGCCAAACCATCGACCGCCTGGGCCGGCGCCAGCCATCCGTAAGACCCGACGGCCGCCTGCGTGACATAGGCGAGCACCGCGTAAGCCCCGCCGAAGGTGACGAGCGCCGCTTGGGTGAAGAAGCGGTACTCCTGCGCGTGCAAGCTCCCCCAGCCACGCCACGCCACGAGCACCGCGAAGGGCAAGCACCAGAGTGCGAGGCCGAGCACCAGGACCTTGAGAGCACGAGCGCGCGACGGAAGGGTATGCGCCGGAGGCGGCGCCTGGTCGTCAATCACCACGGGCGGGAGAGAATCCGGCCCAGGCACTTCTCCTTCTTTCGCGGGCTTTGACCCGTCGCCCTCAATAGCAGGCTTCGGCCCTTCACCGGCCACTCCATTCGGCCACAGTTTCGTCATTACTAAACCGATCAGACCGGCCGCCAGCACGATGAGCGGGAAGGGGACGTGAAGAAAGTAGATGGCGATAAAAGCGGCGGCCGCGATGGCGAAGTGCACCCAGCCGTCGAGCGCCCGGCTGCCGATCTTCAGGATCGCTTCGACGACAATGGCGACGACGACCGGCTTGAATCCAGCCAATACCCCGGCCACGGCCGGAACCTGTCCATAGGCCGCATAAACGTAAGACAGCGCCAGCAGGACGAAGACAGAGGGGATGACGAAGAACGTTCCCGCCACGATGCCCCCCCAGGTGCGGTGCAGCAGCCAGCCGATGTAAATCGCCAGTTGCTGCGCCTCCGGGCCGGGGAGCAGCATGCAATAATTGAGCGCGTGCAGAAATCGCTCCTCACCCAACCAGCGCCGCCGCTCGACCAATTCGCGGTGCATGATCGCGATCTGCCCCGCCGGGCCGCCGAACGAAATGAACCCCAGCTTGACCCAGAAGCGAAACGCTTCGGCGAAGGAGAGCTCGCGCCGCGCGGGCAGCTCACTTGCGCCTCGGCCGCTTGCCTTGCTTCCTGCCGCGAGGTTGTCTTTGCCTACCGCCATCTTGTTTGCCTTCCGCTGCGCCTCGGGACAGCAAGGCATATAAGCCGTCGAAGACCGCGCCGCACTGCTGGGCCAGCTTGCGGTCATCTTTGAGCAGCGCGGCCAGGCCGGTCACTACCGCGTCGAGCCCGGCGGCTTCAAGGCGGTTGAATTTGTGATCCTTGAGATCGATGTCGTGAACGATCTCCGCGACCCCGCGCAGCCCCGCGTCATCCACTAGCCCGAAGCGCTTGAGCATCGTCTCGAAGGTGCAATCCTCGCCTTGGTGTGTCAGCTCCGCGCCGAACATATCGAACCGGATGCCGCCCTCGACCTCCTCGCCGTCGGCCACGAAAAAGAAGCGCGCCCGCCGGTCGATGAAACGCTTGATCAGCCAGAGTGAAGCCAGCCGGTCAATGTGCAGGTTGCGCCGCGTGACCCAGCGCCGACCCTGGTATTGCGACAGGTCGAAAGTCGCCCTTCCTGACGAGCCAGCCTTCGCCCCTGGCGCCTGGTGGTTTTGCGTTGAGCGTACAGCCTTCTGGCAGCGCTCGTAAGCCGCGAGGGCAGCCGTGCGACCACGGGCGCCGAAGAAATCGTTCGCCACGATGCGTTCCAGCTCGGCGTGCAGCTTCCCCAACTCCGTCTCGTAGTTCGCGAGCCGCCCCGGCGAGAGGTGCCCGCCCCGCTTCTGCTCCCGGAGCGCTCCTGCCAGGCCATCCAACTCCGCCGCGACGCGCGCGTAATCCTCGTCGCGCGCTTTCCGAAACAAGTTGACAATCTCCTTGTCGGTCGCCCCTTCCACCGCCCCCGCGCGGAAGACGGTCGCCTCGCCGCCCGCGGACTCGATCTCTTGCTTGAGCCACTGAAAATCCTCGTGCGTCTTGTCGTTGAAGGGCAGGACGTAGACCGAATTCTTGATTGACACCGCGCCGAGCTGCTGCAGCTTGCGCCAGATGCGGACGCGCAAGTTCGTGGGGTGCGGGGGCAGCAGGTGCACCAGTAAGATCCAATCCTGATTGACGGCCTTGTCTTTCATAAATGAATGTAACAGTGCGCGTAGTGTAACTATTGTTACATCGATTTGCAAGGCAATTCGGTCTGCGGACTGTAGGCAGGATGGGTGACTTCGGGCTGTTGAGCTTAGTCACCGAAAGCCGTCCACGAGAGTGAATGCGAGGGGGTTTCGCAGGCAGATGCCAGGCGAAGAAGTAACGCCTTATCCGGGCACTCGGCGCAAACTATGGTTGCGCCCCAAGAATCAAGGCCGGTCGCCTACAATGAAGCGAATACCTTCTCCAGAAACTCCCGATTCGCGCGGGCGTTGGCGGTCACTTCTTCAGGCGTCTGGCCGGGGGCGCAGCACTCGACCATCACCGGCCCGTTGAAGCCGGCCGCTTTCAATTTGCTGAAGACGGCTTTGAAGTCCACCTTGCCGGCGCCGAACTGGATCATGACCTCTCCCTTTTGCTGGCCGCAGTCTTTGGCGCAGAAGCCGGTGACGTATTGCGCAATGGGCTCAAGCTCTGCCACCGGGTCTTTGCCGGTGTAGTGAATGATATTGCCCGCGTCGTACCAGACTTTGAAATTGGGATGTTTGACCTGCTCAAGGCAGCGCAGAATCTCTTCGGCCGCGCCGCTCCCGCCGCCGTGCGGCTTCAAGACCAGCTTGAGCCGTCGCTCCTGCGCGTAGGCCGCCGCGTCCGCCATGACGCGGTAATAGTGTTCATACTGAGATGGCTTATCGACGCCGAAGCTGAGCAGGTATTCCAGCGATAGGTATCGGGCATTGTCGATCTGCTTCCGCACGTCGCGGATCGACTCTTCAACCGGGATGTCGTGCCGGCTGTGCAACGCGCCCATGTTCGCCTTCAGGCCGCGCGCGGCAATCTTCTTTTTGAGGTTGTCCAGGTACTCGGGTGTGGCATTGGAGCCGATAAACGGATCATCCTTCGTTCGACTGAGCAACCCGGTCAGCTTATAGCCGGCCGCTTTGATGCCATCCAAAGTTTGATCGTAACCCCACTTGGTCCAGGGGCGATTGAAACAACCGATGGGCCAATTGACACGCCTCGACTTTTCAATGGCCTGTGCTCCAGTAACACTCAGGGTGGCAGTTGCCGCGACGGTGATGGCGGCGTCGGAGAGAAATTGACGACGGTTCATGCATTCGCTCTTCCTTTGGCTCAAATGTTTTCGAGGTAGTAACGACTACTTTGTGCTGCTGAAAGTAATTGATCGGTTTGGTAGGAGTCAAGGGCTGCCCTCACCACTGGCGAGGCTGCAAATTAGGATGAGGCCAGGCTGATCGGGGTTGAACTTCCATCAATCGAGGCGGCACGAGTAATGACTGATGCCGCCCCAGTAAACGACCGGGAATATTCTTCAAGCCACTTCCCACTGGCCGTCATCGAGGAACAGATACTTCCGCCACTCCGGCCGTGACTCAGCCGCCCGGGCCAGTACCGTCCGCTCCAGGCCGTAGTAGAGCGCGCTCGGATTCGACAGCAGCGGCATCCTGGCCTCGTCCGGCGTCCGGTCACCCTTGCGGTTATTGCACTCCTTGCAGGCCACGCAGAGGTTCTCGGCCACCGTCTGCCCGCCCCGAGACCTCGGGATGATGTGGTCCAGCGTGAGATCGAACGGCGTCCCGCGCCGGCCGCAGTACTGGCAGCGGTGCTTATCACGCATCAGAATCCGCGCCCGGTTAGTCGCCCGGTTCTGGCGCGTGCGGATGTCGATGTAATGGGTCAGCCGAACGACCGAAGGGACGTCGAAGGTAAAACGGGCCGTCCGCAACACCTGCCCCCGATCAAGCTCCACCACCTCAGCCACACGCCGCCAGACCAGCGCCAACGCCTTGGGTGCCGTCACCAGATTCAGCGGCTCGTACGAAGCATTCAGTAGTAAAACTCTTCTGGTAAGTGCCATCACTTATCTCCTCACGATCTTCTGTACCTTCCTCTATACCTTCCAATACAAGAGGGTTGATATATAGTACAAGAAATCATGCCTCATCTGCCAGCGTTATCACTGCGCGATGACAAAATTCTGGCGGGCCCGGTAGGACTTGAACCTACGACACCGTGGATAGAAGCCACGTGCTCTGATCCAACTGAGCTACGGGCCCGCAAACCAATCGTTACCGAAATCTGGAGCCCGCAATCGGAATCGAACCGATGACCTCTCGCTTACCATGCGAGTGCTGCTGCCACCTGAGCTATGCGGGCCTGCAAGTGACCGGAGCAGGGATCGAACCTGCGACCTCCAGCATGTCGGGCTGGCGCTGCTGCCGACTGAGCTATCCGGCCAAACCTGGGGGCGACGGTGGGACTCAAACCCACAACCTACGGTTTAGGAAACCGTCGCTCTTTTCCGCTGAGCTACGTCGCCTCAAACTTGGTGGTTGGGGTCGGCATCGAACCGACGACCTCTGGCTTTTCGGACCAGCGCTGCTACCATCTGAGCTACCCAACCGAAAGTGATGGCGGGGATGGCAGGATTCCAACCTGCGGCCTTTCGCTTCGTAGGCGAATGCTCTCCATGCATCTGAGCTACATCCCCATGTCAAAAGCTAGTCGGGGCGGTTGGATTCGAACCAACGACCTTTCGGTCCCAAGCCGAACGCGCTTGCCGGGCTGCGCTACGCCCCGATTCAATGGTGGAGTCGGTGGGACTCGAACCCACAATGACTGGTTTGCAGGACCAGCGCCTTGCCAATTTGGCTACGACCCCAAGAATAACTTCAATAGGAGTGGTGGGGCTTGAACCCACGACCTTCGGCGTGTGATACCGACGCTCTCCCGACTGAGCTACACCCCTGCGGAACTTGGCTGGGAGACATGGATTCGAACCATGATCAGCAGATTCAGAGTCTGCGGTCCTGCCGTTAGACGATCTCCCAATCTCAAACACCTGGAGCCGATGGGCGGAATCGAACCGCCAGCCTGCCGCTTACGAGGCGGCTGCTCTCCCCATTGAGCTACATCGGCTCAACGAAAGTTCAAAGTTGAAAGCCGAAAGTTGAAAGTCGGGTCGCTAGACTTTGAACTTTCAACTTTTGCCTTTCCACTTGGTTTTGGAGCGGGCGACGGGACTCGAACCCGCAGGAGCCAGCTTGGAAGGCTGGTGCGCTGCCACTCGCGCGACACCCGCTTATTTGTATCATCTGGTCGGGGCGGCAAGATTCGAACTTGCGGCCTCGTGCTCCCGAAACACGCGCTCTACGCCCAACTGAGCTACGCCCCGAAACTAAGCTGCCGGAGAGGGCCTCGAACCCCCGATCTCCTGGGTAACGACCAGGCGCCTTACCAACTTGGCTATCCGGCATTAACTCAAAGAACTTGGTAGCGGCGGGGAGAATCGAACTCACCGACAACAGGGTTATGAAGCCTGCGCTCTACCACTGAGCTACACCGCCATACCTTTGGTGGACCGGGTGGGAGTTGAACCCACAACCTTCGCCTTAAGAGGGCGCTACTCTAACGCTTGAGTTACCGGTCCATAACTTCACATAACAACTTGGCGGAGCCGACGGAACTCGAACCCGCGACCTCCCGATCGACAATCGGGCACTCTGCGCACCTGAGCTACGGCTCCGCAAACTTGGCGGGGCGTATCGGACTTGAACCGATGATCTCTTGATCGAGAATCAAGCGTGTTAGCCATCTACACCAACGCCCCAAAACATTCGATGTACCTGGAAGGACTTGAACCTTCGACCTTACGGTTATCGACCGTGCGCTCTAGCCATCTGAGCTACAGGTACAAAACATTGATTGGGATGCGAGGATTCGGACCTCGACAGGTAACTTCAAAGGCTACCGTCCTACCAATTAGACGACATCCCAACGAATTTTGGGGTGAGTGGCCGGGATCGAACCGGCGACCTCTTGGGCCACAACCAAGCGCTCTGCCATCTGAGCTACACCCACCATCAAATTGGTGCTCCCGCAGGGACTCGAACCCTGATCACGCACTGATCTAGTGCTTGCACGTTATAAGCGTGCCGCGTTACCGATTACGCTACAGGAGCCTGTCAAATCTCTACTCTGATGGGTCCGGAGAGACTCGAACTCTCATTATTCGCGGATTAAAAGTCCGGTGCCTTACCAGTTAGGCGACAGACCCAATGAACTTAAACCACCCAAACTTCTTCGCTGTCCTCCGACGATGACAGTTAGCACAACGAACTTCGCATTTCGCCACCTCAGCTTTAATCACTTTTAGGCTGAAGCCGCGGTGGTAGACCATTGCGCAGATTGCGCCTTTCTTTCGGCCGCGAACATGGTCGAACTCAAGCACAACAGGGTCATTTTCCCCGCAATCTACACACGGATGAGTTGAAAGATACTCTAAGATCCATCGCTGTATCTCAGCACGCACCAGTTTGGTCCTTTTGCCGACTCGCTTGATATGCTCATCCTTGTTCCTTCGATACCAGTCTTGCTGGTACGTTTTCTGATGAGTACGGCAATAGCTATTCAACCCACTGCGTTTCGATGGATCCTTCGCAAAGAATCTAATATCTATAGAATCTCCGCATTTGGGACAATATTTTTTGGCCATAATAGGAATTATGAGCCGCATAGTCTTTTAAGCACAGGAAAAACTTAAAAGGCCGCTCCCTACCAATTAGGCCATAGACCCGCAAAACGATCTTACCCTCGCGGTTCCGCTCCTCGGTGGTCTCGTCAGTTTGTACTTTGAGATTTCGGGAGCGGGAGTCCGCTCCCGCTGGTTCAGTGCTGTTGATTCACGCGATGATCCACGCCGGTTTTTCCGGTTATGCCTTGAATCAACATCTCGCTAAATGAAGGGGTATTCGGGCAAGCTGATGTCGCAAAGGCACAGGCCACGGCGGGGCGCGGATCAAAGGTTGTACCTCGTCTCGTCCCTACCGGCCAATTCGTGATGTGTCCTTTGCGCAGCATACGTTACTTTATATACCTTAAGTCGAGTTACTAAGCAATAGCTGTTTTGGTTATTCAATAACTATTTTAGCTATTACCTGAACGCCTATGGCGCAACATAGATACACACACGGCTGTGCCTGCCAATAAGCAAGCCGTTATTACTCGATACTGTTACTTCACCCCACTCTCAGTATATTACGCCTCACTTGCTCAAAACCAACTTGGTAGGGCGTGTGGGATTCGAACCCACGATTTTCACCTTGAAAGAGTGACGGCTTGGCCGCTCGCCCAACGCCCCAGAAACCTTGGTTGCGGGCCAGGGTAACGCTCCCTGATAGCCAGGCGTATGAAACCCGGCTGGACACTTGCCCGCCCGCGATAACTCTGACAAATAACTTGGTGCCGAAGGAGGGAGTCGAACCCTCAGTGCCCGAAGGCATGGTGGTTTAAGCACCACGCGTCTGCCAGTTCCGCCACTTCGGCAATTGGAGCACGCAATCGGAGTTGAACCGATCTCTCAGGTTTTGCGGACCCGCGCCTCAAGCCGCTCGGCCATACGTGCTGATACTTCAAAGATCAACTGGAGCGGGCGGCGAGAGTTGAACTCGCGACCTCGAACTTGGCACGCTCGCGCTCTAGCCGACTGAGCTACGCCCGCCGAAAGCTTGGTGCGGATGAAAGGACTTGAACCTTCACGGGAGTTACTTCCCACTGCCGTCTGAGGGCAGCGTGTCTGCCAGTTCCACCACATCCGCAAACAACCTGGTGCAGGAGAAGGGAGTTGAACCCTTACGCCCGGAGGCACGGGGTTTTGAGTCCCGCGCGTCTGCCAGTTCCGCCACTCCTGCTTGTCAAACTTGGTGCGGACGAAAGGATTTGAACCTTCACGGGAGTTACTCCCACAACGCTCTCGACGTTGCGCGGCTGCCGATTACGCCACGTCCGCAAAGTAACTAAAAATAACTTGGCGCACCGGGCCGGACTCGAACCGACAACTTCAGGTTCCGGAGACCTGCGCTCTGATTCCTCTTGAGCTACCGGTGCATAGCTTGGTGCCGACGACAGGAGTTGAACCTGCATGCCCGATTGAGCGCCGCCTTCTAAGGGCAGTGTGTCTGCCGTTCCACCACGTCGGCACACATATACTTGGCGGAGACGGCAGGACTCGAACCTGCACGAGCGACTAACTCCCCGGCTTAGCAGGCCGGTGCGATGACCAGTTCCGCCACGTCTCCGCAATCACAAACTTGGCAGAGGGTAGGGGGCTCGAACCCCTATGCCTTGTGAGGCTCCGGTTTTCAGGACCGGTGGCTTGCCAATTAGCCTAACCCTCTGCATAAACTTGGCAGGAGCGCCAGGGCTCGAACCCGGAACTTCGGTTTTGGAGACCGAGATGTTACCAGTTACACCACACTCCCAGGCAGACCAGTGCCGGTGGCAGGGATCGAACCTGCTGGCCCCGCAGGGCACGAGGGTTACAGCCTCGCCTCAAGTCCGTTATGAGATCACCGGCGCAAAAACAGATAGAGCAGTACTACCTCCATCGTTGCTGGAGCGGCCCGCTCTACCTTAATCCCCGAGATACTGTACTTTGAGATTTTGGGAGCGGGAGTCCGCTCCCGCTGGATTAGCTATGCTGGCTAAGGCGATAGTCGCCAAATAAGCGCTCTGACGAACTCCGGCCTCGCAGCATACCCGAAATGGTTGGCGTATTGGGGTTGACGCCCAAACACACACAGCCGCAGGATTGCCACCAGGCCGATCTTTCAGCCTTGCGACCCGCCGCCGTTTTTATTGTGTGTCCTTTGAGCATCATAACTGTAGCAGTTTATCCTCTTTCAAGTGAATCGTGCATTACCTATTGCACGGATAATAAAGCGAACGGTACTTATACCTTAATTAGCCGTACTTCGTCAAGCGAAATAACTTGAAATTTTGAGAATAATGTGCAACAGGAGGGGATGATACAAGTTACCTATAGTTACTGAGCTGGTCGATTATCTCTATTACCTAACTGTTCCGTAACGTTGGGGCATGGCAAGGCAGTAAGCTAGAGGTCAGCGAACATGAGCTTATCCCAACGGTACTTATTCCCGGGTCACACCTGAAAGGCTTAACTCCCCGAACAATTAATAGCCGGCTCGCCAGCGATGGAAATTATCTCCCGCCAATGATAGACTGCGCCCGCTATCGTACACGCCGGAAGCAATTTGATCTGAACAGCGGGAAGCCTAGGTCTTGGTCCTTTTCCTTGTCGAAGGAGACGCGATGCGGAGTGCCACCTTTTTCCTCTGCTTGACGGTGATGCTGGCTGCTTGTAGCAAGAGAGACTCTAACCCTCGTGCCCTCGTGCCCCGAGAGGCCCTCCAGAGCTTCCGCCTGAGCGAGGATTTCAAAGTCGAGCTATTCTTGAGCGAGCCGCAGGTGATGAGCCCTGTCGAGATTGTCTTCGATGAGAACGGGCGAATCTACGTGGCCGAGATGCTGGATTACCCTGATGACCCGCCACCCGGGCAGCCCGCGCGCTCGCGGATCAGGATGCTCGAAGACACGGACGGTGATGGGAGATACGACCGAGCGGTCGTCTTCGCCGATCATGTGCTGCAAGTCAGCAGCATCTTGCCTTGGAAGGGCGGGCTACTTGTGACCAGCGCTCCCGATATCCTCTTTATGAAGGACACTGACGGGGACGGCAAAGCGGACGTGCGACAGGTCCTTTATACGGGTTTTCCCAAGGTGAACCCCGAGGGGCGAATCACCAATTTGAGGCTGGGTATCGATAATTGGATTTACGCCGCCAATAACGGGGCCGACGGGCGCATTACCTCTCCCGACCACCCGGAACAACCGCCGATTCTGGTCCGTGGGACGGATTTCCGTTTTCGCCCGGATCGCGGCTTGGCCGAGCCCGCCAGCGGACCGGCACAGTTTGGATTGACCTTCGATGATTGGGGCAATCGCTTCATCACCCATAATACGGTTCACATCCGGCACGCCGTGGTGCCGATGCAGTACCTGGCGCGAGCGCCGCTGCTCGATGCTGGGGCGGTCTCGCAAGACATCTCAGACCACGGCCGCCCGTCGGCCCAGATGTTCCCCCTCACCGGCCCGCAGGCGTGGCGGGTGGAGAGAACGCTTCTGCGGCAGCAGCGCTATAACGAACAGCGCCTCAACCGGACTGAGTATGTCGCCGGGTACTTCACGGCGGCCAGCGGCGGCACCGTGTACAACGGGGATGTCTTTCCCGAGGAGTACCGAGGCAGCGTTTTCACCGGCGACGTGAGCGGGAATTTAGTGCATCGCGACATCCTCACCCCGGACGGGGTCACTTTTTCCGCCCGTCGGGCCAAGGACGGGGTTGAGTTCCTCGCCTCTACCGATCCTTGGTTCCGGCCTTGCAACTTCGCCAACGCGCCGGATGGCAATTTGTATCTGATCGACATCTATCGGTTGTTCATCGAGACCCCGGAATCCATTCCCGAAGAGATCAAGAAGAACATGAATTTCTGGGCCGGCGATACGATGGGTCGGGTCTACCGGATTACGCCCAACAAGCCCTTACGCCAGCGCGACCTCAAACCGAGGCTGGGCGCTGCCAGTACGGCTGAGTTGGTCAAGCTGCTTGAGAACACGAACGGATGGCACCGGCAAACCGCCCAGCGTCTGTTAGTCGAGCGGCAGGACTTGACCGCGGTTCCTCTTTTGAAGGCATTGGTGGGGAAGAGCGCTTTTGTCCAGGGGCGTATCCATGCGTTGTGGACTTTGGAAGGGCTCTCCGCTTTGGACGAGTCTATCGTGGTGCGGGCTCTGAAGGACCCTGACCCTCACGTGCGTGAGCATGCGTTGCGGGCGTCTGAAGAATTTCTGGCGAAGTCGAAGCCGTGTGAGAACGCAGTGCTGGCGATGACCAAGGACCCGGACCTTCGCGTCCAGTTCCAGCTCGCCTTTACCTTGGGCCAATTAAAAGACCGTCGGGCGCTCGACGCCCTGGCTGAAATTGCGCTTCGGCGTTCAGGGGACCGCTGGTTTCAGACCGCGATTCTGAGTTCCGTTGCCGATTCAGCCTCGCAGTTTTTTCACCTTCTCGTTGCGAAGAATCCGGCTTGGGAGAACGACGCCTTCTTCACGCAATTGGCCTCCCTCATCGGTGCGAAGCATGACCCTGGTGAACTCTCTCGTTTCTTGGCTGCGATGTCAAAGCGGAGCAGGCCAGAGGCTGGACTCACTGGGCTCAGCAAGGGGCTGAGACTGGCCGGTGTGAGGAATCTGCAAGTGCCGGGCGCCGAGGCCGCTTTGTCGAAGCTCCTCGACAGCCCTTCAGAGCCGGTCCAGAAGGCGGCGTGGGAAGCAGCACGGTACTTCGAATTACGGGCGCTGATCCGAAAGGCGGCCGTTGATGCCTTGGCCGCGGGCTTACCGGTGGGCAAAAGGGTGGTTGCCATCCGAGCGCTGCGCGGTGGCCAGTACGCGGTTGTCGGGCCGGTGTTGCGCGCCATTCTGGAATCGCACGAAGCGCCCGAACTACAAATCGCGGCGGTTGAATCCATCGCCTCATTCGACGACCCTGCGATTGCTTCCACCCTCCTCGCGTCCTGGAAGAGCTATACCCCGGAGGTGCGCCAAAAGGCCCTCGCCGCACTCCTCAGTCAGCGCGAGTGGATGAGTGTGTTGCTGAAGGCGCTGGAGGATGGGCAGATCGAGCGTTCAGCCCTCGACATCACAGCGCAGGCCCATCTACTTAATCACCCCGACCAGAAAGTTGCGGAGCGGGCGCGGCGGTTCTTCCAAAATGACGCGAGCGACCGCATGAAAGCGGTGGAGGGCTACCGCGACGCGTTGAAGATGGCGGGAGACGTGGCGCGGGGCAAGCAGGTGTTTGAGGCCAACTGCGCGAAGTGTCATCTGCCGCAACGCGAGCGGGGGCGCGTGGGCCCGGACCTCTCCGGCATCAGCAACAAAACGAAGGAAGAGTTGCTGACCTCGGTCTTGAATCCGAGCTACGCGATTGAGCCACGATTCGTCAACTACATCGTGACGACGAAGGACGGGCGCGTGCACGACGGGATTCTGGCCAATGAAACGCCCGGCGCCATCACATTGCGCGGCGGGTCTGAAGAGGGAGACGCGACCATCCTGCGAAAGAATATCGCGGAGATCCGGGCCTCCAGCATCTCCTTAATGCCGGATGGGTTTGAAAGGTCGATCAGCCGGCAGGCGATGGCCGACCTGATCGCTTATCTCCGCGGCGGCTTGTGATCATTCGAGGGACAGCCCGAGACCGAAAACCGGAGGCGGACTTTGTTGCGGCATGTGACTCGACGCCATTTTCTCCGCGCCATGGCGGGCGCGGCCATCGGTTATACCCAAACCAAGACCGGGCTCGGTGATGTCCGCACTCGCGCTGAGTGGGCCAGACGGCGTGAGCAGATCCTCTCGAACATGGAGCTTGTCATGGGCCGGCTGCCGGCTAAGAAAAAATTGCCAGTGGAGATCATGGAATCGGAACGGGTCGAGACGCCGGGACTCGTTCGCACGAAAATAACTTTCCTCGGCGAAGAGGGTGACCGTGTGCCCGCTTACTTGCTCGTGCCGAAAGGATTGAAGCAACCGGCACCGGCGCTCTTGTGCCTGCATCAAACCGTGCGTTTGGGCAAAGGTGAACCGGCCGGCTTGGGCGGGAACCCTGACCTCCACTATGCCAAAGAGCTGGCCGAACGTGGTTACGTGACGCTGGCGCCAGACTATCCCAATTTCGGGGAGTACCAGTTTGACCCTTACCAGCACGGTTATGCTAGCGCAACGATGAAGGGCATTTGGAATCACATGCGGGCCGTTGATGTCTTGCAGTCTCTTCCGGAGGTCGCTCCGCGTCGCATCGGCGCTATCGGCCACTCCCTCGGTGGCCACAACGGGCTCTTCGTGGGAGTTTTTGATCAGCGCATCCGGGCGGTGGTGACGAGTTGTGGCTTCAATTCCTTCAAGAAGTATTACGGCGGTGACCTCACCGGATGGAGTCACAAAGGCTACATGCCGCTGATCGCGGAGAAGTATGGCAAGGACCCGGCGCGAATGCCCTTCGACTTTCCGGAGGTCCTTGCCGCGCTGGCCCCCAGACCGCTGTTCATCAACGCGCCAGTCCGTGATGCGAACTTCGAAGTCTCCGGAGTCAGAGACTGCGTCGAAGCGGCGATGCCGGTCTATGCCAGGATCTTCAACGCCCGTGACCGGCTGGTAGCGGTCTACCCGGACGCGGGGCACGAGTTCCCTACCCGAATCCGGGAGGCGGCCTATGAGTTTTTTGGTAAGTGGCTGAGATAATCCGCGTGGCGGCTTGCGAGATGTATTGCAGGAGGTAATATGCACTCTTGCAAGTATTGTTTGCTTCAGGCTTTCAATTAAACGTATAATTACAAGGGTCCCTAGCTTGATAGGACGGGGCGTAATTGATTAGCGGAAGATATAGCGGCTAACGGTTGCTTAACGTCCCATATCTTGTGCTTTATAGCATCATCAGCTTTCTGAGTTATAGGCTAGCTCAGGCAGTAACAACAAGATATTG
>Ga0070707_100000087_pt1 | contig 82786 bp, 65 predicted proteins | sample KBSK5502metaG_FD_65468 | JGI IMG/M metagenome (GOLD analysis project Ga0070707, IMG submission 65468) | Corn, switchgrass and miscanthus rhizosphere microbial communities from Kellogg Biological Station, Michigan, USA - KBS K5-50-2 metaG | ecosystem: Host-associated > Plants > Roots >... | reverse complement strand
TCTCGGGACCGATCGCCTCTATCGTTCGACGGATCGCGGGACCACGAACACAGTTGTCAGCCAGGCTCCGATCTCAGGAACTTCACCTGTTAGCTCAATCGCCATTTCGCCGCAGGATGATAACTATCGCGTGTTGGGAATGCGTGACGGTACGGTGTGGGCAACCTCAAACGGTTCCTCCACGCTGGTTAACATTACGAGTGCTTCCTTTCCGCTCAATCCCAGCGGAAGCACAAACAGATTCGTAGGGCGGGCCATGATTGACCCGAGTAATAAGAACGTTGCTTACATAACGTTGTCTTACTTTGCTCCGGCTGGTCAGGGTGTTTGGAAGATCACAAATCTGGGCGCGGCCGCAGGTGCAAGTCCCGCAACTCCAAATTGGATAGCCGCGGGCAACGGCATTCCCAGCATTCCCATTAACGCGTTCGCGGTTGATCCGCTGAACTCGAACAATCTCTTTGCCGGGACCGACATTGGCGTCTACAACTCAACCGACGGCGGCGCCAACTGGGCACCGTTCGGTACCGGGTTGCCGCGCTCGGCCGTCTTTGACATGAAGATTCAGCCCACGAATCGATTGTTGCGCGTGGCTACGCACGGGCGCGGCATGTGGGAAATCTCCATTGGTGCAGCTCAGCCATCGCCTACACCTACGCCGAGTCCTTCGCCGTCACCCAGTCCATCGCCAACCCCTCAACCGCCGACAATCATGGTTGAAGAGGGCGCCACCACCAAAGCCGTGGCGGTCGATTCGGTTACGCTACTTCGTGGACCCTTCAAGGTCCTTAACCCGAATAACTTCAACACCAGTGATCCGAACACGCGCGTGATCTTGTTTACTTCGCCCCTGGGAACATCCAGCACGTCGAATGTGATTGTGACCAGGAATGGGACTGCGCTGACGGTCGAAAATGTAGGAACGGTGACCGGAACCACGGGGCTAAGTGCGTCTTATATCATCGTGAGACTTCCTAACGGATTGGCAACTGGAGACCTGCCGTTGACGGTTAGCGTGTTCGACGTGCCAAGCACTAACAACCCAACGCTCGGCATACTGTAGCGAGTCAGAAGCCCGACCGTAAGGGAGGGCTAGATGGTCCCCCACTCATCGTGAAGAGAATCGCAGAAGCCTCGAGCCTGCCACGAAGTGCCCGTCGATGGTTGCCCTTGCTCACGCGCGGGCTTTTGACACGCGACGACCGGCACGCGCTTAAGCTTGTTGCTGCTTTTAAGATAGAATTCACCCGCGCAAAATACTGGACACACATGCCCCGGGCTGTCTGCGGCTTCTTCTTGCCGGCGAAATAGAAATGACCGACTCCGAGATCAACGTTGATCAGTTGATGTATGAGATTCGTGAAACCGTGGCCCGGCAACAGCGCGGTGCCGGTCAAAATGGTTCGCAGTATCTAAGTGACTTTTCCTTAACAACCAGGTCCGGGCCGGACTCGCAAGGCGATCCCACTTCGCTGAACCTGCAGCCACAGTTTCTTTTCCATCCCGACGACCAGTATCACATCGATGACCTGCTGAAGTATCACGGCGAGGATTTTGTGCGCAACGCGTACCGCGCGGTTTTGAAACGAGACCCGGATCCGGACGGCTGGACGGAGTATTTGAGAAGTTTGGAGAGTGGCCGCCTTAATAAGATCGACGTCCTGGCCCGTCTCCGTTACTCGCCTGAGGGTGAGCAAGCAAAAGTGAAGACTGCCGGGCTAGCCTGGCCCGCTACGGTCAGACGTCTCGAGCGCCTGCCGGTCGTCGGCTATCTGCTTGGAATCGCGATTGCAGTAGCGAGGTTACCGCGCCTGCTAAGAAATCTGCGGCAATCCGAATTCTATCTGCTGGCCCAACTCCAAAAGAGTGTTGACCACGACAACCAGGTTCACAAGCAGGCAGCGGAAGCGCTGGCGCAAATCTCAACACAAACTCTGGCAGCAACGGAACGACTGGAAAACCAGCAAACGGCAATTGATGGGCTGTCGCAACAACAGCAAGACACAGCCGTGCGGCAGCGCGAATTCAGTGATGCTATTGAGGCGCGTTTCGCCGCCGCGCGAGGGCAGATGTCCGAATCAACGGCAGCGCTGACGGCGAAAATCGAAGACGCGCAGCAGCAACTTCATGGGCAGCTCACTCAGACCGTGCACGAGCAAACGCGTCAGTTTACTGAGGGGCAGCAACAACTGGCTCAACAGACCGACCAGTTGGCTCAACAGACCGACCAGTTGGCTCAACAGACCGACCAGTTGGTTCAAAAGATGGCAGAGCAAAACCGGCAACTCTCTGAGGGACAGCAACAACTGGCTCAACAAACCGACCAGTTGGCTAAACAGATGGCAGCGCAAACTGAGGGGCTGCGCCGCCGGCAGCAGGAAACCCATACCGAGTTAGTAATGCAGGAAAGACGTCTCACATCTCTACTTGACGTAGCGCGCGGCCAGACGCCGGGCGCCGCGCCGTCATACCTGGATGCGTTGGCCACGGAAGAAGATCATCTGCTTGACCCTCTGTATGCCTCATTCGAAGATCAATTTCGCGGCGAACGCGAAGAAGTCAAGAACCGTTTGCGAGTTTATCTGCCGATCCTAAAGGACGCCGCGATTACCACGGACGCTTTGGACATTGGCTGTGGCCGGGGCGAGTGGTTGGAGTTGCTGAAGGATGATGGGTTGCAAGTCCGTGGAGTAGACCACAACCGGGTCTTCATCGATCAGTGCCGGCAGAATGGTTTGGAGGTAGTGGAAGCAGATGCGCTCGTCTATCTCCGCGGCCTGCCCGAAAAGAGTCTCAATGTCATAACCAGCTTTCACCTGGTTGAGCATCTGGCGTTTGAAGAATTAATCAAACTGTTGGATGAAATGGTTCGCACATTAAGATCCGGGGGCCTGCTCATCCTTGAAACACCCAATCCTGAGAACTTCATGGTCGGCAGTCATAGTTTTTACGCGGATCCTACGCATCGTAATCCGATTCCCAGCCCCACTCTCAAGTTTCTGCTGGAATCGCGCGGCCTGGGCCGGATCGAGGTGATGAAACTGCGTCCGTGGGACGCCGCCAAAATCGAGGGCGACAGCGAGATAATCAAGCGTTTCAACGAATATTTTTATAGCGCACCCGACTATGGGATTGTGGGCTGGAAGGCCTGATTCAAATCGCCGGTTTTCGGATTGACGCGGCTTTGCCCAAAAGGCAATTTCGAGTCGGCTTGAAGCCAACAGGGCGCTTGGTACAGAACCGCTCGCAGTAGCGAGCGGGATCAAGACTCTAGCTGAAATCTGAATCTGTTCCGTATTTGACCTGCGAGTATAGCGCCACCTCCGTTAGGGTTGATTGAGGTTTTATCCCGCTCGCTACCGCGAGCGGTTCTGTAACCGCTTTAGCCGATTTTTGGGGCAAAGCCGCTTCACACGCTACGATGTTCGACAAGAAAATAATTATCGTCACTCCGTGGTTCGAGCGCTTCGCCGGAGGCGCTGAGTTGCTGGCCAGAGGAATGGCCCGCGAACTCAATCAACGTGGCATCACCACGACTGTGTTCACGACCTGCTCGTTATCGCCCTACGATAGTTGGTGGGAGGACCACTACCGTCCCGGTGTTTATGATGTTGCCGGAATCGAGACGCGACGATTTGCGACCATCAAGGATCGGGCGCCTTACGACGCGGTGATCCGCAAGCTGCGACGGGGCGCAAATTTGAACGCGCGCGACGAGCAGGACTTTTTTGACTTTGGCATCAATAGCAGCGACCTGGTTGAAGCTCTGGCAGAGTACATTGACGGCGATTATGAAATCATCGCGCTGCCGTATTTCCACGGTCTCACAAATTCCGCCATAAACAGGTACCCGGGCAAGATCTCGCTGATTCCATGCTTTCATAACGAGCCGCAGTTTTACTGGGCGACAACAGAGAGGTTGCTTGGCAGTGCGAAACATATCTTCTTTAACTCAAACGACGAAAAGCAGATGACGATTGAGCAGTATGGCCGGAAGGTGGGGCGGCGCATTGTGGAAAGCGTGGTCGCCGGGGTCGGTGTTGAGTTGCCGTCGGCCAGCGGAAATGAAGAGGCTATCTCAACGCCGCTCCCGGACAGTTATTTTGTCTACGCCGGACGCAAGGAAGTCGGGAAAAATGTTCCGCTTCTTTGCCGGTGGTTCACCAGTTACGTCGAAAACTTTCGGCGGGACACAAAACTGATCTTCATTGGAGGAGGCGACAAGTCCCTGGTGCCGGCAAGGGATCGATTCCTTGATTTTGGTTTTGTCTCAGAAGCGATGAAGCAGCAGGTCATCAGCGGAGCCACGGGCGTTATTAACCTTTCTGAGAACGAGAGTTTTTCCATCGTAATAATGGAAGGCTGGCTCTTTGGTGTTCCGGCCGTAGTTTCTGCCAGGTGCGCCGTAACGAAAAATCATGTGCGCCGGTGCGACGGCGGCTTGTATGTCGAAAACAGCGACGAGTTCGCGCTGGCTTTGAAGTATCTTGAAGAAAACGAAACGGCTCGCCACCTAATGGCCAGAAACGGCCGACAGTACCTGGCGCGGGAGTTTTCTTTTGACGCTGTGCTCGGAAAGTACTTAAGTGAGTTTACTCGGAACCCCGAGCGTGAAGAGGCTTATCCAGCGGCGAGCTGAATGATTGGGCGCACAGTGCCTGCGCGTCTGCCCTGCCTGGTATTCCTGAATGAAAATACTAATCGACGGACAGACACTGCTTACCGCCGAAATCACCAGGGGGATTGGCACATACTTTAGAAACTGTGTCGAGGGTATTCTCGCCAATGACTTTTCGAATGACTTTTACATCAATTCCATACCGGGCGCTCATCTCGATCGCTTGTCATCGTGGGCCAGAGAGAAGCTTTGCCTGATCGATGATCCGGTCTATGACATTCGTGCCGCCGATCGAGGCAAGAAATACCGGTCGGAACAATACTCGAACAGTCTGAACAACGATATTGAGAAGCGAGGAATAGATCTCTATTGGTCACCGAACGCCTTAATGGACAATGTTGTTCTCCCCACCCGCCAGACAAGTGCCTGCCAATTCGCGGTGACAATCTTTGATTTGATAATTCTGGTGATGGCCAAAGAGTACGCGAAACATTGGTCGTCTTCAGCCCTAACGTCTTATGAGAAGAAGTTAGAGTTGCTGAAGCAGGACTATGATCTGTTTCTTCATATCTCGCGGCATACCCGGTCCGATTTCACCAGGCTGCTGCAAATAGAGAACAAACAGCACGTCGTCACTCCGCTCGCCGCCGGCGGTTCGTTCCGCCCATATCCCTTTCCGAAAGCTCCAGCCATCAACGAGTATGTTGTCTATACCGGCGGCTTTGATCCGCGCAAGAACATGGATCGTGCGTTGGAAGCGTTTGCCGTTTTACAAAAAAAGTACGTGGCGGATCCGAGAATACAAGCCACAGAGTTGTGTCTCGTATGCAGCCTGGACAAGGTAGCGGAAAGTCGTATGCTACGTCGCGCCGAACGTTTAGGCCTGAGCGGAAAGGTCCGGCTCACCGGTTTTGTTTCCGAGGCTGCCTTACTGGCGCTTTACCAAAAGGCCCGCTGTCTTTTCTTTCCTTCGCTCTACGAAGGATTCGGGCTTCCGGTATTGGAGGGTCTGGCGTGCGGTCTTCCGGTGGCATCATCAAATACTTCTTCGCTACCGGAAGTCGGTGGCGACCTGGCGGTCTATTTTGATCCTTACAACATTGACGAGATGGCTGATGGTCTTTACCAGGCTTTACAGGCGCCGATGGATTACCAGTCACGGCAAAGGAGGTATGATTACTCCAGGACCTTTTCGTGGCCGGAGACAGCCAGGGCGACCCTCAGAGCTTTTGCTGATTGCGCCGGCGATATGCGGCCGAAGAGAGTAGCGTAGTGTCCCGGAGATCATGAGTAGCGAAGCTATCAACCCGGACCTGATTGACGTGCGGAAGCTCATGCAGGAAGTGAGCGTCGAGGAATTGTGTCGAACGGCCGAGGAGTTTTTCGCGCAACGCGCCGATTGGGACAGCCTGCAAGCGAAACCCTTTGCCGACATCGACGAGATGCCTGAGTTGCTTATCTGTTTTGCGCAGGTGGTGCGGGGCTTAAACCTTTTGCCGGACATGACGATTCTGGACTTTGGCGCCGGTACCTGTTGGACTTCACGTTTTCTCAGCCAGCTCGGACTGAAGGTGATTGCCCTGGACGTTTCTACTTCAGCCTTGAAAATCGGGAAGAAGCTCTATCGCCGGCATCCTGTTTTCGGGCGCCAGCCTCAACCGCAATTCCTGCAATTCAATGGTTACACTTTTGACTTGCCCGACCAGAGCGTCGATCGCATTAGTTGCTGGGAAGCGTTTCATCATGTGCCGAATCCCGCGCAGGTGATCAAAGAAATGGGTCGTGTTTTGAAACAAGGCGGCATCGCCGGTTTCTCGGAACCGGGGCCGCAACATTCGAAAACTGCGCAAGCGCAATGCGAGATGCGGACGTACAGAACTTTTGAAAACGACATCGACGTCCGCGAGATTTGGAATGAGGCGCAGAAAGCGGGTTTCACCGACATTAAGTTGCCTTTGGTGAACACAAAGCCTTCGTTTCTTCCGCTATGTGAATTTGAAAAGTTTTTGTCTGGAGAATCAGGCGACGCGTATGCGGCTGATACTCGCAACCAGATGCAAGAGCGCCGCCTGTTCTTCTTAATCAAAGGCGAATCAATGGACGCGCCGGACAGCCGGGAACGCGCGGCGTTGAAAGCCGATCTCCAGGTGACGCCTTCGTCCAATCATGTTGTGGCCGGCAAACCAATCCATCTGACGATTACCGTGCAGAATACAGGCGACGCCGTTTGGCTGCCGACTCCTGAAATTCCGCAACCATGGTGGAAAAAAGGCGTGCTGGCACGTTTTGGGAAGCAAACGAATATGGGCCCGGATGTAGTCGCGCCGCGCGTTGGCGGCGTACGTTTTGCGATTCAGCTTCTTGATGAAAACTCGAACTTGCTCGACATCGACTACTTTCGTTTCCATTTGACTCCCGGGGACGGCCGTCCGATTCAGCCGGGAGAGACAATTGAACTACAGGTCAAAGTTCCCATGCCTCCAGCAGGAATGTATCTGCTGGAATGCAACTTGGTGAGCGAAGGCGTCTGCTGGTTTGATTGCGGTGGGGCGCCCGTGCGGTTGCCGATCAAAGTGATTTGATTTTTTGCTTGAATCCGATTTCAAGCAGGATGGCACGACTGACTTTGGACTCTGGACATGAGACTTTGGACTTATTCTCTAAGCCGAATCAGTTTTCGATTGGCTTTCGACACTTTACGTAAAAGCAGTAACCAACCTCAGCGTCAACACCTAAAGCCTGTGTTCTGAATGCTTCGGTTTCATCAAACACTCCCGTCCTTGCCGTCTCCGGCATGGGACAGATACCGCCGGCTTCAACCACTTCAAAGCCCCCATTCTGTAACAGCTCTATTAATTCTGTTGGCGCGTATTCGACCTTGTGTTCTGGATGAACGAATTCTTTCGAATGGATGCGCGTCAATTTGCTATTAGGCGTATCCAGGCAAAAGTATCCGCCGGGTTTCAAGACACGCCTGGCCTCAGCAAGAACGAGGACGGCCTCGGCCGGCGTCACGTGTTCGATGCTTTCACCGGCGAACACGAGATCGGCAAAGGCATCGTCGATGACCGACAAATCGGTCATTGAAGAATGGATATAATTGATGACTCCATAGTCTCGGACTATTCGTTCCTCTTTAAAGTCTAAAGGGACGATCATGCGATTATGGTGCGGAAGATCAACTATTATTAGTTCCTTAGCGCGGTAAGGGTAGCCGCTCGAATACAAAGCACCTTCAAGAACAGTTGGACATGCTCCTCCTAAGTCCACGATGCATTCTGCTTTCGGCAACGTCTTGATGAATTCCTTGCGCGCCTCATGTAGCCGATCGGCAAATTTCGGGGCGAATCTTGCTTGATACTCGTCCGATTCAAAAAGAAACTGAATAAACTGTTGCCGGCTGATTAGCGCGCCATCGAGGCGTTTCAGGTAATATTCTATGCCCTCCTCGTCAGGTCGGCGATTCAGTATCAGGAGAAAAGCGAGGACGATAAAATCGCGATGGCTAGTAAAGTCTAAAAGATTAGCCTCATGCGAGTTTTGTGCTCGCTCAATAAACGTCCTCAGCGGTTCGATTAAATTATCCCCGTTAGGCGGTGGTGTTTGCATTTGTTTCCCGCAGGCAAAGCTCAGCGCTTTGACGATTTGGCGACCCGCAAAGCGTCAATCCATAGGTACTAAATGAGCAAAGAAGCGCGGCACAGTTCGTTAAAAAATGCCACAATAACTCGTGTAAGATAGCACGAGTTTCACGTCTGTTTCCGTAAGCGAGCGGATTGCCGGTCTAATCCCTGACTCATCGGTTTCCCGCTTTTCGCCATGTGGAACATCTCGAGCAAGCTCATGAAGCGTTGGTCGACTTCACAAAAACTTCTTCTCGCTGTAATCGCGCTCATAGTTTGGTCTTTCTTTCTGTGGCGGGCCGTCGAAGCCTTCAAGCCGGGCGTCAATTCTGCCGCCGTCTTCAACTCGGATTGCGCGGTGCCGGTCTTGATGTCCAACGACGATCGGCCCATTACACTTTTCAACCTTTACTATTACGGCCATGATCGGTGGGGCGGCTGGCCGTTTCTGATAGCGCAAGGCATTCGGCGCCTGACGGGTTACCGCTGGTCGGGTCAAAGCCTGTCGATGGTGCAGACGAGTTGGCTATTCATCGGCGCAATAATTATGGCCGTGTTGAGCCGCCACGGCCGTGCAATAGGGGCACTTGCTTTTCTGCTGGCAGTCTGCGTGTTCGGGGATACTCGTCATCAAATCTTTTTGCTTAGTAACGTTTACGCGTGGCAAGTGACGGCTCTCCTTCTTAGTTGGTACAGCCTGCGCCGATGGTTTGATCCCGATGCCAACTCCAAAAAGCCTCAATGGAAACGCACCCTGTGGCTGGTTGCAATCTTTGTGTTTTCGTATCTGGCCATCTGGAGTTCGATAGTCAGCATACCGTTTCTGCTTTTCCTTGTTGCCCTGGAAGCTTTGAGGGCGCGTCTGGGAAGAGACTGGCCAACGCATGGCGGTACGTGGCTGAAATCGTTCGCCACCGGACTAGCCGCCGTGGTGGCGGCATCAGTCGCTGAGCGGCTACAAGTTTCTTTCTATCACCGCTATGCAATTAACCATTTCGGCCTTGATTTCCGAACGCCACTCCGATTGGATGTCGGCTTTCTGCTGCAAAACCTTGCCACCCAACTAGGTAATCTAACAAAGCCATTCTGGTGGCCGATTAACCTGCTAGCAGTGCTGACAGCCCTGGCTTTAGTCGGAGTCGTCATCAACACGTGGCTAAAAAGCCGAGATAAATTTCCGGAGAAATTGAAAGCGATAACCGCAAATGACACTGGAGTAGTTTGTATCGGCACTTTCGGGATGGCTCTGATCAATTTTGTTCTTGCCGTAACGGTAAGTCATGTTCGGATTAATCAGTACGACGATCGGTTTCTGATACTGACGAACTTGTTCGGCGCGGTCAGCGGTATCTTGATTCTCTTCCTACTTCTGAACTTGCTCGCGCGTCAGAGCCTGATTCGTAAATACGGCAAAGCCGCTTTTCTCCTGGCCGCGATGGGTCTGCTCTTAGTCAGGTTTCCCACGCGAATTTACCAGCCTGAGTATCGATCGTTTGAAGAGGCGGCGCTTGCCCTGGCCCGGAAATCGCCGCGGGGAATTCTTTTGGGCGATTATTGGGGGGTTTATGTGTTCGCCTCCCTTCAACCCGAAAATACGATGACCCCGGTGCCCTTTAACCAACAGGAAAACAGGATGCCCTGGACGCGAGACATGGTGCGAGGGGCTGATCAAGTTGTAGTGCAGCAGTCGGGAACAAAACTCGAACCGCCGGAACATTTTTACTTGTATGGCGGCTGGTTTCGCCTAGCTGAATCGAGTTGGTACGAAGATGAAGATTTCGCATTCGCACGATACGTGGCGGATACGGGGCAGGCCCGAATAATCGAGAGCGTGTTTAGAGCCGACTTGCTTGTGCGACAATCATATTTGCATATTCTCGACCGTGAACCTGAAGCGTCTGATTTAGCGAAATCGGTTGCTTTGATCAACGATTGCCACGAAGAAGGTGCTTGTATTCTGGGACGAAATGTCGATTTAGATTCAAATCTGCTCCACTCGCTGGAATTTCAAAGCCGCGGAGGCTTTATCTACCAGCTCTACAGGGTAGCCCTGGGGCGACAGCCGAAATACACCGAATGGGATCGCGATCGAAAGAAACTTGCGGCCGCCGGCAAAAACGGCGCGGCTGCTTTCGCCGAGGATTGGACCCAGCAGGCGGAATTCCTCGCTCGGTATCCCGCCTCTTTAACGAATCGCGAATACGTTGACACGTTAATTGAAACAGCCGGTCAGGCCGTCGACGCAGCTCAACGCGCCGCGCTCATCAGGAATTTGAACGAAGGTAGCGCGACTCGTGCAAGTACGTTGACCGAGATCATTAGTCAGTCGCGACGCGCAGCCGAAAACGATGAAGCCCTGGTCACTCTATGCTATTTTATTTACCTCAAGCGCGATCCTGACACGGATGGTTTCAATCATTGGTTGCAAACGCTCAGAAGCGGATCAAAAACCGAGACTTTGGTGGGGGGGTTTCTCAACTCGGGCGAGCACCGCGCGAAATTCCCCCGGCCCTAGAGCCCGAGAAGTTTTTGGTCTCCAAAGATCAGGGCTCTTTGACTGCGGGCCATCTTGAAATGATTTTTGAATAACACATGTTACCGAATGTCGGCCCAAATCGTCGTCTAGTTCCTGGCATGATTAAGAACTGGCGTCAGACAATTCTCACGCACAAGAGAGACGTGTTCATCGGCTTCGTTCTTTTCCTGGTCGCGTTCGCAACGTTTTACTTGTCGCCCGTCTATTGGTTTTCCGATTCAAAATACACTTTGGTGGTCAGCCAAAGTCTGCTGAGCAACCGCAGCTTCGCGCTCGATCATTTCGCGCTGCCACGCCTCGAGCCGAAACTACGCGACCATTATGTTTGGAACGGGGATATCTACCAGCAAGAGTGGGTCGGCGGTCATCTCTACTACTATCTGCCGCCGGGCAGCTCGATCCTTTCCGTGCCTTTCGTCGGGTTGATGAATGTGTTCGGCCTCTCGGTAATCAACGCTGACGGCACTTACAACATGGACCGCGAGATAAGGCTCCAGGGGATGCTCGCGGTATTTCTAATGGCTGGTTTGGCAAGCATCTTTTACTTCACGAGTCGGTTGGTTTTGCCTACAAGCTGGAGCATCGTTGTCGCGGGCGGCAGCGCGTTGGGAACGCAAATGTGGAGCACGCTGTCCCGGGCTTTATGGGCGGACACCTGGGGCATCTTCCTTCTGGGCCTTGTGGTTTTGATGTTGCTTGCAGATGCTGCCGGCAAGTACCGGATGCGTCCGATTGTGTTGGCGAGCCTGGTCGGATGGACATATTTCGTGCGTCCGACCTACGCGATCCCGATTGTCACGATCTCGGTCTACGTGCTCATCTTCTACCGCAGGTTGTTTGTGCGGTATCTGGCAACCGGGCTGGTTTGGTTCGCTCTGTTCATCATTTATTCCTGGTATCACTTCGGCAAAATGCTGCCGAGCTATTACCAGGCAAGCCGCCTGACGTTCGGGCACTTTGGCGAGGCGCTGGCGGGCAATCTAATCAGCCCGGCCCGCGGGCTGTTCATATATATTCCGGTGCTCCTGTTTATTTCTTATCTGTTGGCCCGATACCGGAAGAAGATTGCCTTCCCGAGACTAGTATCGCTTTCCTTAACCAGCATTGTAATTCACTGGATGGCAGTTTCGGCGTTCCCGCACTGGTGGGGCGGTAATAGTTATGGCCCAAGATTGTTGGGAGGCATAGTGCCCTGGTTTGTCCTGCTTGGCATTCTGGGCATTCAGGCCATGTTAAAAGCCCGAGCTGAGCTGCAGCGCCAAAACCAATCTCTGAAAGTTTGGCGAACGCAAAACGTCTTCGGTGGATTGTTATTGCTGGCCAGCATAGTCATGAATGGAATTGGCGCGACGATGCCGGCCACCATAATCTGGAGCGACAAGCCAGCGCGCGTAGACAAGCAGCCAAGTCGCCTTTGGGATTGGCGGTACCCTCAGTTCCTGGCGGGATTTCTTTCGCCGCCGCGGCCTAAGGCTTTTTCGCCAGGCGACGTGCGAATCGAGTTTTCACGCAAGTCGTCCGAGCCATATTTGTGGTACGGCTGGAGCACGAACGAAGAGGTGTTTCGCTGGAGCGACGCGCACGAGGCCGCCGTGATCTTCTCTCTGGATGAGGTCACGGAATGCCAACTTCGAATGAAAATACAGGCGTTGTTGGTTCCGGGAAAACTCGATGCACAAAGAGCCAACATCCGCCTGAATGGGCGCTTGATTGATTCACTAACGATTGGAGTTCCAGGCCCTCAGGAATTCACACGAACGCTGCCCAAAGAGGCAGTTCAGCCAAATAATGTTTTGACCTTCGAACTACCGGACGCAGCCTCGCCGAGGTCACTGAATCTCAATCCCGACCCGCGCACACTGGGAATCGCGGTATTTTGGCTTGAGATTCAAACCCCGAGCACCGGCAGCCCGAGAGTCGACACGCAAACAAAGACCGTGGCAAACACTCCACTTCCAGTGGGCGGATATGGAGCAGAATTGTCTCCGCTTAACCCACCGACGACTTTGAAAGCCGGCGAGTCCGTCGTGCTCCAGGTCAAGGTGAAGAATATTAGCGGCGTGATCTGGCCCACCAGCGGCCAAAGCGATGGAACGTACCTCTTGCGACTTGGCAATCACTGGCTTGATCGAAACGGCGGGCTGATTACGTTGGACGATGGCCGCACCTTTCTTCCCTACGACCTCAGGCCGGGAAGAGAGGTCGAACTACCGCTGACCATCACCGCGCCGAAAACTCCCGGCGACTACATACTGGAACTGGACATGGTGCAGGAACGAGTGAGCTGGTTCGCGGATGAAGAGGAATCGCGTACGGCCAGGTTGAAGATCGTAGTACGGTAGTCAGGCTTAGGGTAGTAGGTCGGTTTGAATGTGGCACCCCAACTCTTACGCGTGGTTTCACGGGCGGGATGCCCAGGCCGCACATCCCAACCGGCCAGTGCGATATTCAAGTTTGATTCTCACTGTTGTGGTGTTCCTAATCAGCTCTTGATTGAATTGAGATCTTCGATCCAGGCTTCGACCAGCTCCAACTCGTTCTCGGCAACCAGACGCATCTCCACCAGCTTCTGATAACAGCCTCGGAGATTATCCGCGAGGTTCTGCTCTCCTGAAACTACTGTTAGATCTGACAGCGCCTTGCCGATCGCTTCGTTATGTAAGTAACCCGGAACTTCATCGCGAAAATCTCGCATTAGATCATGCTCGTTCCGCTCCTGTCGAACGGTTGGCTCGTGAAAGAGAATTCCCCAATCATTTACCCATGCGATGCGTTGTGCAACAAAGCTACGCCAAATATCGGTCATTCGAAACGAGCAGAACGACGGCAGATACAAAAGGGGGAAAGCATCGCGCCACCAGGTCGTGTTCTGGCTGTTGAAGGGAGACCAGGAGCCCGAGCCTAACGCTATCCGGCGATCCTGTCTGAAGCATTGCGGTAGCGGCAATGCTAACCGATAGATGGCGTCAACGTCAGGGTTCTCGTCAGCCAGACCCTGTTGGATTGGGCAATCAATCTCCGCTTCAGCTAAAGATTCAAACTGCGGAACTATAGTCTGTATCTTGTCGAGCGGAAGCCCGCGGGGCCAGATGTTCGCATCCGTAAAGTAACGATAGACATTAATCCAGCCGGCTTGAGAAACTGATTTGACGGATTGGCGCCGAACTCTGTCACTCCAGAAATCCGGGCTCGGAAGGTTGTCGTCATCGCTTTCGACGATCACAGTCGCGCCCTGACGCAACGCGATCAGATATCCAAGGTTCTTGCGGGCATAATGGCGAATCGGGCTCAGCCGCGCCAACTTGAAAGGTAATCGATACTGATCTTCCAGACTGAAGAATTGGCATCCGGGGAGATCAAAGTCCGGCGGGCTCGCTTGGTCGCCGATGACGATGAATTGATAAGCGTTTTCCTGGCACCCGCGAGCCAGAGCCTGGAGCGCTTTGTTGGGCGCAGCGATCGAAGTAACGACGAGAGCGACGCTTGGATTGGTCATGTGGTATCGATCGTCCTCTAGCTCAGCTCGCCGGAAACGCGCAGGCGAAACAGCCGCCAAAGATTGCTAAGAGCATCGGCCAACTCCGCGCGATTCATCTTGCGGCTTGGCGCTCGGTGCGTAATCGGAATCTCGGCAATCCGCAGGTTGCGGCAATGCGTCTTGATTTCGGTTTGAAAGAAAGGTCCTCGCGAGCGAATTCCTTTCGCCAGAACTTCCTGCAAAGCCGTCCGCGAAAACATTTCGAAGCCGCTCGTCATATCTTTCAGCTTTGTTCCCAGCAACAGGTTGGTGAGCAGTGTCCCACCGCGGCTGATGATGCGGCGCTTAATTGAAGCCTCAGCCATCGCTCCTCCGTCGCAGAAGCGACTGCCGAAGACGCACGCGTAGTTTTCGGCCATTTTGTCGAAGAAACGCGGAATCTCCGAAGGCTGGTGGCTATAGCCGGCATCAATCTCCAGAATCCAGTCACAGCCGGCATTTAACGCCTCATGATACCCGCGAATGTAGGCATCGGTTACCCAACGGTTTTCCGGCGCCCAAACCACGCGCAGCCGCGGTTCTGCCTCAGCCAACTGTTTCAACAATTCAAGCGTGTTGTCTTTGCTCACCTTGTCGAGAATCGCAAAGAACAACACGGACGCGAAAGCCGGGCGCTCACACGGTTCCAGCACCGCCTTAACAAACTGAACTGCGGAGGCGCTCTCGTTGGCCATCGGACACACAACTCCCAGGTTTATTTTGGAAACAGGCTGCGAGTCTTTAGCAATCATTGATTAAGCGTGCGAAACCAACTGAAGCTTAACAGCACCTTGTATCTCGAGAACTCAATCGCCACGCCCCGTTCAGGCGTGCCACGTCCAATCGTCACATGTCTTGGCGGGTATTTCAATACGTCGCTGCTCGATCAGTTCGTTGGACGGCTCAGCCAATGTCCAGCCCCACAGCAAAAACGCGTACCTTCCCGACCTGGCGCAGCGCGCGGTGCATGCTCAGGACGTAATTGCTGACGGCATCATTGCTGGTTATACTTGGAGTGAGAATACCTATTCGCATCTTAAGTTGCCGCATTGCTCAAAGACTTATTGGCGAAACAGACTATACTAGTCTCCTGTCTCTAAAGTTCTAATAGCTAAATGTAAAGGTTTTTGATGATGCCCCACGATGAAAGTCAGCCCTTGAGCCTCTCGATCGTGGTACCTGTCTTTAACGAGCAGGCCACATTGGCGAGAGTCGTGCACAAACTTATAGATGTGGTTCCGCATCTGTTTGAAGTTGTAGTCGTGGACGATTGCTCGACGGATCAAACCACAGAGATTGCCGCTGAACTGGCGGAACGATACAGCCAGGTGCGCGTGGTGCGTCACGATCACAATCTTGGCAAGACCGCGGCGCTGCGAACGGGCTTTGCACTTACCAGCGGCGACATGGTGATCGTGCAGGATGCGGACCTGGAATATGATCCCAGCGAGATATCTGAGGTTATTCGACCGATCCTTAATGGCCATGCCGATGTTGTCTATGGCTCGCGCTTCCTGGTGAAGCGGGCCGCGCGGGTTTTGTATTTTTATCACTATCTCGGCAACAAGGCGCTGACGTTGATTTCAAATCTAATGACAAATCTCAATATGACCGACGTTGAGACTGGCTACAAAGCCTTTAAGGGCGACATTATTCGAAACATGATTATTAGTTCTTCCGGTTTCGGTTTTGAGATTGAAGTGACCGCCAAAGTCGCCAAGCTGGGTTGCCCCATTTACGAAGTTCCGATCAGCTATTACGGGAGAACTTACGAAGAGGGTAAGAAGATTACGACCAAAGATGGTATCGCAGCGATCTGGTTTCTTTTGCGATTCAACCTCTTTTGCGGCTTGCGCGCATCATTTCGTGAGATTCCGAAAACCGACCTTCCAGCAGCCGGCCCGTCGATCGGTTGAGCGAAAAGAATTCCGTGAAGTAAGAGTTATCCAATCAGCCGTCTTGAACAATTCCGCCCACAGACTTCCAAAGATTGCCTGGCTTTCGCCGTTTCCGCCACAAAAGAGCGGAATTGCCAATTATAGTTATTGGCTCGTCAAGGCGCTAAAGACGCATGTCGATATTGATCTGTATTACGACTCTGAACCGCCGTCAGCTGAGCTGCAATCCGATTTTGATGTGTATCCGCTGAACGACTTTGCCGAGCGATATGCGACTTACGATCAGGCTGTCTACCACCTCGGCAACAATCGTGATTTTCACAAACGAATTTATGAATTTGCCTGGGATCTTCCGGGCACTGTGGTTCTGCATGATTACAATCTCAGCGCTTTCATGCATGACGCCTTTTACCGTCAGAATTATGAGTTGTATCGTCAGGCATTGCCCAATGGATCGAGTGACGAAGCCCGGAAGGGAATTCAGGCGCTAATCCACCGGCTCGTTCCGGAAACTCACAAACACCCAATGTCACACGCGGTAGTAAGCAGGAGTAAGAAGGTCATCGTGCATCACCGTTGGGTCAAAAATCAGTTTGCCGACAACGAGCATATTGAAGTCATTCCCCACTTCGCAAAGCTCAACTGTAAACCGACTTCGGAACAGATCAGGAGCCTCAAGGGGAAATTAGGCATTAGAGATGCTCACTTTGTCCTGACTTGTCTGGGATTCATCAACCCCAATAAGTTGCCGAGGCTGCAAATAGAGGTGGTGAAACGCTTGTTAGACGATGGATATCCCGTGCAAATGATATTTGCCGGCGAGCCGGCTCCGGAAGTTAAAGAACTGGTAACTGAGGTGCGATCGGGCAAGTATCACGAGCACGTAATCTTCACCGGTTATCAAAACGAGGTTGATTACTTTAGTTCTATCTTTGCGTCAGACGTGATTATTAACCTGCGGAATCCGTCGATGGGTGAGGCCTCAGGCACTCTGATGCATGCGCTGGCCGCCGCCAGGCCGACCATCATCAGTGACACAAATCAGTATCGGGAGTTTCCGGACAAGGTGTGTTGGAAACTAGCTCACGATGAAAACCAGGCCGAGGTCTTGTACGCATATATCGTCGCGCTGCTTTCCGATAAGAAATTGCGTGCCGCGATTTCCGGCAATTCAGCGGACTATGTGCGAAATGTACTGGGCTGGGAAAAGATTACTGCCGAATGGAAGAGAATCGTCTCAGGGTGAAGGCGTTAGATTAGACCGCAATCAATTCACCCTTCCCGATTAATCAAGCTATGGATTGATCGTTATCTTCGGTCCGGTGGCAGCGGGCCGGCTCGAGGCTGTGCCCACCGTAACCACTAAGGGAAGATCACCGCGATCGACTGTGGCGGGCAGAGTGATGTTAATCTCCTCGAACCCGGGCTGATCCAGCAAAATCACCTTTGATGCAACTATGACGGTAGTGCCAATGGTTACGTTGATCGAGGCGGGCGACGTATTTCGCACCCCGGTTAAATGGATCTCGAGCACAGTTGGGACTTGCGTGCCAGAGCCATCAGCAGAAGTGACATTGAAAGGTTCCATCAGAGGCGTCAAGGGATTCGTCACATTAAACACAATCGCGCGCCCACCCGGGCCATTCGTGGTGGTAAAGACGTCAGGCTGTGCCGGCACAATCGCAACCAGACCGCGAATCACGGTGCCGTTGCTATTGATCACGATCGGGTAGCTGGCCGTCCCCGTGTTTGCCAACAGGCCTATGGGAACGACAAAACTGATCGACGTCGCAGTGACCGAGTAAATGCCACAGGCCGCGCCGTTAATCGAAATTGAAACGCCATTCAGTTCGATCGGCAACGCCGGTGCGCGCTTGGATTCGGAGGCGTTGCTATTGCTAACCGACGCGGGCACTGGAGCCGGGCTGAGCGTGAATTGTGCGACTGCCAATTCGCCGGCGGCCAGACCAGTCGGCACACCGGGTACCGGGCTGGTGGTCGGGCTGGCGCTGGGATTCGGGCTCGCGGTTGGAGACGCGACGGGCATTAAGCTCGCGCCGGTGAACAGCGAAATTGTGGCGGCCGACTCTGTGGTAACGGCCGGCGATAGCTGATAGAAAACTTCTTTCGAAAAATCTGAATTACCGCCACCAAGTTCCGCGCCTTGCAGACTGAATACGATGCGACGCCGAGAGCTGCTCGGGAGTGCACGCAGGCCCGCCCCGGCAGGTCCGACGGTGTTCGTAAGTCGCGTGAATGGTCCGGCGGGGACAGCCGGCAGCGGCGGCGGCAATGGCGCGAGAAAGACTTGCAACGTCTGCTGTGGATTCAATCCGGCGGCATCTGCAAAGGCCAGCAATGTCCCATCGGATTTGAAATTCAAAAACGAAGTAAACACTACTGAGGCCGGACTCAGCGCAGTATAGTCGGTGAAGGTCGGGAAGAATGCGACGTCGCCTGGAAACGCCGTGGCCCGTGTATTGATCTGGGCAAATGTGTTACCCGCGACGCTATAAACAAAAGCCGCACGGGTCGATGCATTGGTCCCGTCTGCACCGGGATCGTTGGCCGCAGACTCAAAGGCAATGAACCTGCCATCGCGACTCAATCTTCTGCCAAAGCTAAAAATTGTCGCCGTGCCACCACCTGATGAAGCGGGAGGGTCCTTTGTCTTGGTCACCTGCCGCAGACCGGCACCATCCTTAATATAGACTTCCGCGTTCCCGTCGGCGTTGGTTGCGGTCAGATTCGCATCGGAAACAAAGGCCAGGACCGAACCATCGCTGGAAAGACACGGGTTCGCAAAAAATCGGCCGGTTGGATTTGTTACTTGCGTGAAGGTCCCAGCCGTGCGATTGAAAAGAAAGACTTGAGGGTTGGGGATTCCTCCGGTTTCGGGGTTACTTCCCGTTATCAGATCTCGCGTGGAAACGAACGCGATCACATTTCCATCATCGCTGATCGACGGATCGCGATTATCGTAGGCGATAAAGGACGGCACAAACGAGGTTGCCGGCGAAGGAGCACGGCTGGCCGGCGAATTGGTGATGCGCGCAAAGGTACCCGTCGTCAGATCTATGGGTCCGACTTCTGCGCCGCTGGAAAGATCTACCGTGTCCGGCACCGTGAACCGATAGGTCCATATCTCCTGGTTCATGTCGGCGTTGGTTGGGGCGCCCGGGTCAGTGCCGTTAAAGCTGGCCGGAGTAACAGGTGCGTTCGAAGTAAAGACAACCGTGTATGTGCGCGACCCAGCGCTCAATGCCGGCTCCAGGCTAATCATTGGTTGATGGTTGTTAATGGCGATCGCTATGGTGGTTGGATCAACCGGCGTTGGCGATGGAGTGGGGGTTGGGCTGACTGACGGACTGGGACTCGGCGAAGGCGTTGGTGAAGGGGTCGTCGCCGGCTTCAACACGCTCTTGGTATCCGTAAGCTGGAAAATTCGGCGCTGCGCATAATCGAACAAGAAGATTTCCAGGTTGCCATCCTCGTTATTGCGCGGACTGGGATTAAGGTGTCCGTTCGAATCAAACGTCGGGATCTTTTCAGTAGCAATGTCTCCGTCTGACTCGATTACCACGAATCGGCCGTTAGCGGACGTATCGCCCGCGCTGGAATCTCGCCCGGCCGGAGCGTGTGTGATCTGGGTAACAAACGGATCGGGCGTGGACGTTGCCGGGGCCTGGGCCGAAGAAAAAAAGGCGCTCGCTACAAGCATACAGGCCGCTGCGGCGCATAGAAAAGCAAGAATCAGTCTCAACATTAAGACACCGAACGAATGATCAAAATGCTCACTGGGGATCGAGCCAAAGTAGAAACATGAACAATCAGGCCCGATATTGTAAGCTTTGCGCTGTCGTAACCGCAAGCTGCCAATCCGCTTAGTTTCCGCCTGTTAGCCTCAGGTTGCTCAGGAGGGCCGCGGTTTTGGTTGTGGCAAGGGCGTCCTGCGCGTGATTCCCGACCACAACGGCCGTGCCACCTTCAAACTGACCCGGTAAAGTCAGCTGGCATGATAAGATTTGGCGCAGCCGGGTGGTTCCGCCGGCTCACAAAGCTGGCGGGCGTCACCAAACACTCTAACCTCTTTTGGCCTGGCGGTAAGAATGACCCGAAGAGTACTAAGCGCCATTGCGCTGTTGGTCGCACTGGTCCCTGGACGCGCGCCGGTTCGTGCCTACACCCTGCAATACCGCGACAGTGGCGGCATCGTTGCCCGGCGCTGGCTGACCCGTCCTATCATCGTTGCACTCTCAACCTCGCTCAGCTCACCTCCGGCAAACATCAAGGCTGGAAGTGATGTGATCGGCGCCGCCCGGCGAGCGTTGGCACGTTGGGCGAGCATCGCGAACGTGGAGTTTTTCGAAACCAGATCAACAGCGCACACGATAAGTCCGGCGAATGCGGGCGATGGCGTGAACCTGATCACAGTTTCCGCTGAGAACGCCACAGCCTTTGGCGATTCAGAGAGTCCAGCCCGCACGCGCGTCTTTCATGATTCCGGCGGCGCAATCGTCGAGGCCGACATTGCCCTCAACCCTTCGCAAGCATTCTCGACCGACGGCACATTCGATAGCTACGATCTGGAATCAACTTTCACTCACGAGATTGGCCATCTGCTGGGACTGGAACACTCGGGCATCATCGGTGCGACCATGCAGCCTCGTCAGGCAAGGAACGGGGTTTACGGGTTGCCGGCGTTTACTCAGCGCACACTATCTGAAGACGACATGGCCGGAGTCCGCGCGCTTTACGGATCACGAGCCGGTATGGGTTCGCTTTCCGGCCGGTTGATCGCAAATGGCCCGTCGGGCCAGTCTCTGCCGGTCTTTGGCGGACACGTTTTCGCGGAAGAACTTTCGACCGGTAGAGTTATCGCCGGCAGCATCACGCTGGCGTCCGGAGAATTTCGCCTGAATGCGCTCGCGCCCGGGTCTTATCGTTTGATTGGGCAAAGCCTCAATGGCCCAATCTCTGCCGCCGATATCGCCTCAGCCGGTGGATCGTATTCAGGTTTGGCTGAAACCAGGCCTTTGTTTCGTAGCTTTGTCGGCGGCCTGACTCCTTCCCAGTCACTCAACATCACCACCGGCGCGGCGGTCTCGTTGGGCTTTACCAGATTGATGACGCCACCGCCCACGCTACAGCCGCGAGTGATCGGCATGAATGGCGAGTTATCAACCGCCGCGTTACCGCTTGAGCCGGGCGAGACTGTGACTGTCTATGTGGGTGGAGAGGGTTTGGACGAGATTCTGCCAGACGGAATCTCGGTCAGCTCGCCTTTCATTAAGGTCGAGCCCGCCAGCCTGGGGCCGGAAGTATTTGATACTCCCTATCCGGTCATCAGTTTCGAGATCACCGTAGCGCCCGATGCCCCCGCGGGCGAATACAGCATCCGGGTGCAGTTGCCGAGCGGTGAAGAGGCATATTTGGCGGGCGCGCTGACAGTCGATCCGGAAATGAGCTGGTCAGGTTTCAGATTTTGAAAGAGCCCGGCGATTGAACGATTGTTACTAAAGAGCTTGCCTTATCCCGGTGCTGGCGTTAACATGCAGCCGTTCCAATTCGGATACATTTTTGCTCGGGATCGACCAGCGGCTTTTTCGTTACTTAATCAAAGAGTATTTACCGTACGCCGGAGGTTAAAGTATGGTTGACTTTCTGCTGTCAATTGTAGGTCTGGCCTCGCTGGGTGGCGCGATTTATGAGTTTTACAGGTTCGTCACCGACCCAAATCCAGGGGGAGGGCACTTAAACGGCTGGATTGCGCTGGGGCTGGCGGTTGTGTTCTGCGCGTGCGCACTCTTGTTGTTCCTGCGCCACGTGAACAAGGAAGAGGAAATTCACATTACCCAGTAGAGGGTTGGAAGTATTACTGCGCGACCCTGGATGATTGCTCGCGACAGATCTTCAGCAACCAGTACAGTTTCTTGCCGGTCTCGGGTTTCCCGGCCTCGGGCTGGTGATCAATGCATGACCCTGGAACGCCGTTAGCGCTGGATGTCCAAGCGCGAACGGCGTTTGTTCTAATTCATAAAGGTTCGACATCCGGTAATCGGCCGATGATCGAATGGTCGAGGGAGTAACAAGACAATGCAACCGATACTCGCCCTGATGATTTTGCAAAGCGGAGTGACCGCCAAACAACCGGGATACTTTGTTCCGGTGTTCCTGGGTTTGCTAATCGCAGGAGGCATTGGCTGGCTGATCGCGGCGGTGCTGGGCTTTGCGCGGGCGCGCGCCTTCGGCTCTTCGACGCGATGGTTTAGCTTTGCGGCGGTGTGCCTGCTCCTCTATCACATCCAGTTTGTCCTGCTGGGACTTGTGGCAGTCATGGGTGCTCAGCAGAATGACTTTGATTCAGTCCTGGGCTTTGGCTCGTTCTTCAATCTGTTTGTAGTGCTCGGCGCTGTTTGTGCCATCATGGGATTTGTGCGCCTGACCAACCCGCGATAGCCCATCATCGGTCTTTCCGGTTTTGATGACCAGAAAACATTTGCTTTTCGCCGTGTCCGCTTTGGTTGCGGGCGCGGCGGTTTTGTTTGCGATTTCGAATTGGCGCGGCCAAAAGCGTCCCGGCCGTCCCGGGTTTGTCCACGCGGACGGCGCCCGGTTCGTAGTTGACGGCAAGCCCTTTCGTTTTGCCGGCGCGAACATTGCCGTGATGTACCGCGAGGAAGATCGCGCCCGTATGCCCGAAACCCTGCAACAGGCTGCGAAGGCGGGAATCAAGGTGGTGCGAGTGTGGGCCACGGGTGAAGGCGGTCCGAACGACGTGAAGCCGATCGGCGATTTTAACGACTGGCCGCGCACACGTTATTTCCGGCTCAAGCCGGGCGAGTGGAACGAGGAACAATTCATTTTTCTTGACCGAGTAATTGCCGAAGCCGCGCGCAACGGACTGCGCGTGCAGCTCTGCCTGACAAACTGGTGGCGTGATACGGGAGGTATCACGCAATACCTGCGCTGGGCCGGCATTGAAGGCGCCGACGATGACAAGCAGCCATACGGCATCAACAAAGAAAAGGCGATGCTGTTCTATTCGAACGAGACGGCGCGGCGTCTTTATCGCGAACACGTCGAGAAGATTGCTACTCGTCGCAACAGCGTCACGGGCGTAATGTATCGCGACGATCCGGCGATCTTCGGTTACGAGTTGATGAACGAAGCCCAGTGCCTGAGTGGACGCTGGGCTGAGCGTCGAGCCTGGTTCGACGCGATGAGCACCTACCTGAAGTCACTCGATCCTGATCATCCGATCACCCCGGGCGATTGGGGCTATCGCTCAGCGGCAGATCGACGCGAGTGGCTGGCCGATCATGCCCTTCCGAACATCGATTACTGTGACGTGCACACTTATCCCCGCGACGACACGGACAGTTTTGTGGACTCGCCCAAGGCCCTGGGCGAGTTTGTCGAGAATCGTGTGGCGGCTGCCTGGTCGCTGAAAAAGCCTTTGGTGTTGGGCGAGTTCGGGATGTCCGGCGACGGTCATAAGGGGTTTTCCCAAACTGATTGGTATCGCGCGTATTTTGATCACGCCGCGCGTGACGGCGTGTCGGGCGCAATGTTCTGGATTCTCACGCCGGATTCTCAGCGGGGATATGGCGTGACCTATGGAACGCCGCGTGACGCATCTCTGCTGGCAGAGATCACCGGCGGCGCCCACCTGTTCGCATCTCTGATCAATGCTTCGCCGCCACCGGCCCTGCTCGATCCGGGACGCCATCTGGTGCCGCGACAATTTGCTTTTGCGCGAGCTGAAAACGACAAAGCAGTCCAGCCTCAGTCCGACTATCAGAAAGATGGAACGATTGTGTACCGCGTCTGGCCTAACATGGTCGTGCGTGGGAGCTTCGAAAAACTTGGCGGCGGTGAAGGATATGTCTGGGGCGCCGGCGCCGGCTACTTTGAGTATGTGGTGCCCGGGCGAAACGACTATCGCCGGGTAGGGAAGATCGTGGTGCGCGCGCACCTGCAGCCACTGTTGCCTAATGACGCGCAGGCTTCACAGATCCAAACGCGGGTCACTCTGTTCGTAAACGGAAGCAATTGCGGCTCGCGCCTAATACCTGTCGAGAATCCCAAAACGCCTTTGATTCAGGAGTGGCAAGTTACCTCGCTGTCGACGCGTGTGCGGGCTGCGCGCGGCCTGCCCTTCACCGTGCGGTTCGCTGTGGTTGCGGACTCAGATTGGCTCTATGGAATCAACATCTCAAACTGGCCTGAGAGTTATGAGGCGCGCGGCGCCGCGCCGGTGGAAGTTGAAATCAGATGATTCGATGGTGGCACGCGCATCTTGCGCGTGATCCACGGGCGGGACGCCCGTGCCACTCGTTCAAAAAGGAATGATTGATTTATCGACGGTGTTCAGTTTAGAGTTCAAGCTTTAGCTTGCTACCTGCGATCGCCAACCTAAAGGTTGAACTCTGAACTTAACTGATCCGGAAAAGAGGACCCGACTTTTGAACAAGACCCCCGCTGCTGAAGTCTCTGTCTCGCGCTCCAGCGCTGGCTTTGAGTTGTTCCTGATCAGCCTGCTGATCCTTTTTTTGGAGTTGGCAGGTATTCGCTGGTTTCCGGCACATGCGCTGCACCTGACATTTTTCACCAACGTCGTTCTGTTGGCCTGCTTTCTGGGAATGTCGGTTGGTTGTCTGGCGGCGAATCATCGCCGCAACTATCTGTCCTGGACGCCTGTGTTTCTGGTGGTGGCGATGGCGGCCGCGCACATCGTTGAAATCACCAGCGGCTCGTTTGTGAAGTGGGACGAGGGCCGCGAGTCACCGCAGGTGGTTTTCTTTGGCGTGGCGACGCATACGCCGGACATCCTTCGTTATCCGATCCCGGTCGAGGTGCTGTGCGGATTCTTTTTCATCGTGATCGCGCTGGCCATGATTGGACCCGGACAGGAACTTGGCCGGGCGCTGAACCTTTGGCCCAACCGCGTACAGGCTTACACGATCAACATCACCGGCAGCATTGTCGGCATCGTCTTGTTTGCCGCGTGCTCTTACCTGCAACTGTCGCCGCTCTGGTGGTTCGGTTTTGTAGCGGTGGGTCTCGGCTATTTTTATTTTGTTTCTCCGCGCCGTCGTTTTCGCAAGAAGCTTTACGTGCTGGCGCCGGTTATGGGCTTGCTGCTGTTGCTGGTGATTGGGTTGGCTTCTTACACGCTGATCCACAATGATTTTGAGGGCCAGAAAGAAGCTCGGCAGATTTGGTCGCCTTACTACCGCATCGATTACAAACCGTATGATTTGTCTCTTTCCGTGAACCTGATCTTTCATCAGTCTATGGTTTCGCGAAATGATAAATATGCGGCCTATGCGCTGCCGCATGTCATTAATCGCGACGCGGGCCGCCCGCCTTTTAAGAACGTGATGATCATCGGCGCCGGTTCCGGGAACGACGTCAGCCGCGCTTTGCAGTGGGGCGCCGAGCACGTCGATGCTGTAGAAATCGATCCGGCGATTTATCGTTTGGGCACCCAGTATCACCCCGATCATCCATACCAGGATCCGCGAGTCGAGATCCACAATGACGATGGCCGCAACTTTCTGCGCGCGACCGATCGAAAATACGATTTGATTATTTACGCCCTGGTGGACTCGCTGGTGCTGCACAGCGGCTATAGCAACATTCGCCTCGAAAGCTACCTGTTCACGCAGCAGACGTTCGCAGACGTGAAAAAGCATTTGAAACCCGAAGGCACGTTTGTCGTCTACAACTATTTTCGCCAGGGATGGTTGATATCGCGTTTGCAAAAAAGTCTGGATGAAGTTTTCGGCGCCGGCAATCCGGTATGTCTGACTTTGCCCTATCGCAAAGTGATTGAGCCGGAAGTAAACACGGCGGGCGACTTTACGGTTTTCTTTTCCGGCAACACCGGCAACCTGCGCCTGGCTTTCACTCAGCAACCCGAGTATTTCCTGCGCAGCGATCAGGCGCCTTCGCCGGATTCTCCCAACGGTTTTCTGCAGCCGGCCCCGGATGAACGCCAGCGCTTCGGACAAGCGTCAGAGGCCGACCGGCAGAAGTCACCGTGGCAAAAGTTTGGCCTCGCGACTGTAGTTCAACCACCGGGCGCCCTGCCTCCGGCAACTGATGATTGGCCATTCTTTTATTTGCGCAAGCCAATGATGCCGGCGCTGAGTCTGCGGGGCATCCTGATCATGGCGGGGCTGGCGCTGCTGCTGATCTTGCTGTTTGTGCCGAGGCGCAGCGAGGCGGAATCGCCGGCGGGAAATACCGGAGGAGATGTTGGCGCGCGGCGATCACTTAACCTGCAGATCTTTTTTCTTGGCGCGGGGTTCATGCTGATCGAAACCAAGGCCGTGGTCACCATGGCTCTCTTGTTCGGCAGCACCTGGGTAGTCAACTCAGTTGTCTTCTTCGCTGTCCTGGTGATGATTCTGCTGGCTAACATCTGGACGCTGAAGACTAACGTGACGCGCCTTTGGCCTTACTATGTCGGCTTATTCGTGACTCTGGCGCTGAACACGATTGTCCCGCTGGATTTCTTTTTGGGCATGAATCGCAACGTACAGGTGGCGGGTTCTTGTTTGCTGGTATTTGCGCCGGTGCTGTTTGCCGGCGTGATCTTCGCCGCGAGTTTCAAACGCACCGCGCAGGCCGATCGAGCGTTTGGTTACAACATTGCCGGAGCAATGCTGGGCGGGCTGGCTGAGAACATGTCGATGCTGCTCGGATTCCAGTACGTAGCGCTGGTAGCAATTCTGTTCTATGCGCTATCGGCATGGGGATTTTTCAAATCAGGCGGCAGGGAACCAGTCATCCAGGGCGCACCGGCTCCGGAGACTCAATAGATTCGGAGCGCGGACATCCTGTCCGCCAGCGGGCAAAGCCGCTAACTTGGGAATACAAAGAGGCTTCGCGCTGAGCGCTCAGGGCGGACAGGATGTCCGCGCTCCGTTTGATGTCGAGGCGCAGAGCTTCTACTTGAGTCCATAAAGCCTGATTGCATTCTCACGCAGCACCATGCGCGCCAATTCCAGCGCGCGCTCACGAGTAATCTCGCCATCGTTCATCATTCCTGTCAGGGCCAGCGCCAGTGCCTGGCGCGCAGTTGTATTTGAGAGCCAGGCGATCTCACCCCAACCAACTTCCGGTCCGAAGGCAAAGGCGTCGGTGCCAAATAAGATCTTGTCCGGAAAAGATTCCAACCAGTTGCGCAGAACCTCGCTCAACTCTCGCGGATACAAGAGAAAAGTCTGCGCAGAAAAATCCGCATAGACATTTGCCTTGCTCATCAGCGATCCCATTTCTTTAGTAAAGGGATACGCGCCGTGGACGACCACGAAATTCGTTTTGCGCAAGCTCGGATCGTTAAAGGTCGTTTCCAGAAGCAGCGGATTGCTGCCGCTCTGCCGGTAATAACTGCCGGCGCCGTCGATGCAGTGAATGTGCACCACTAAACCAAGACGGCCGCATTCGCGAGCGACGTAATGAAAAAGAAAATCCTGTAGCGCTTTATAGCCGGCCGCCGGCGGTTCGCCGCCTTTTACATACCGGGCATAGACAGGGCGCGCTCGGCTTTCGTCCGGACTGTCAAAATCGAGTTTGCGAAGATAAGCAACTTCAAACTTTATCGCCACCGCGCCGTTTCGCTTTTGCCGTTCGAGGGTAGGCGTCACAACCTGCTTGAGATATTGATCCAGCGAGATGGGCAAAGAGCTGATTTTCAAATCCGCGAGATAACGCTTTAGCAGGCGCTCTTCGCCGGGAAAGAAAGCCCTGTAGTCGCGATTTGATCGTTTCGCCGCTTCATTGATTAAAGGAAAAATCAGCGGGTCATCAAAAGTCACCCAACGAAAACGTGGCGAGTTCAATCCCGTTCCCATCGCCACGCGATTTGCAAACATGGTTTCAATGTTGAGTTGATCCAGAACCCAGGCCGGGAACGAATCGCCACGCTCTTTCAGCACTCGTTCTTTCGTTTTCAAAAGCTCGGCGACGTGTGCTTCGCTCATGTCGTTGTGTGAGTAGCGATAAAGCGAGCGCCACGCCGCGATGAATTCCGGATTTGTCGGATTCAGACGCACGGGCAAAGAGAATGGCTCGAGGGCATCAAGCGGCAGCGCATCGAATTCAGTGTCCGCCGGCTCGCCCGGGCCGACGTATTTCAACGGATGCGCGTGATTGTCGATCGCTTTGATCTTTGAGATTTCGTTAAGCAGGTCCGCATCAGCCCGTGTTTGCGCGTCAACGATGAATGAAAGAAGACACACGCAGACTGAAAGGAACATCCGAATAGTTGTCATCATGATTCGATAGTCTCCTTGCCCTCGTAGCGTGTCTGGTTCGTAAAGGCTCGTTAATACTGGGAGCGCGGGCGCCCCCGCCCGCACAGCCCGCAGCGAGTGCTGTCCTCACGACGAGACAAATGCTTTCGCGCTCATTTGCGGGCGAGGGCGCCCGCGTTCCCAGTAATCAGCATCTGCTTGAAGCGAACAAGTGAAATCATTTGCATTCGGCCTGATCTTTCCCGGCATCAGTGCGCTTGATGCGTCCATCCGTCCTGGGGGCGATCGCACGCACGGCGGTAATCGCTTTTTCCAGGATGTCCATTTCCGCTGGGCCCTGTTCCGGTCGAATCAAAAACGTCGCGCCGCCAAACATGTTATAGCCGTCGCCGCCGTCGATCGCCACGTAGACCGTAGTCGCGAGTGTGTAGTTCTGCTTATCATTCAGCGGCTTCCCGTTGATCGTGATGCTCGTAATGCGAGCGCCGGGTTGGCGAGTTGCATCGTATACGAAGCGAAGACCCGAGACCTGCGGAAAGCGTCCGGGCTGCGCTTCGGTTCCAATTGAAGCCACGCCGTGCTCGAGTGCCGCGCGAATCACCGCGCCGGGGATTTGCATCTTCACTACCTTATTGTTGTAAGGCAGAATCGAAAGTACGTCGCGTTTGGTCAGAACCCCGCGTTTGAAAGTCGCGTCGGCGCGGATTGAGCCGCCATTAACGAGGGCGACGTCGGCGCCGGTGGCTCGCCGGTAAGCGTCGGCGATAAAGTCGCCCATGTTCGTTTCCTGCGTGCGCACGCTGGCGCTCTTCACATCCAAATCAACATCGGTTCGTCCGTCCGGCCGTTCCAGAGTCTTCAGTAGCGGGCCATACTTTCGATCAAGTGAAGCAAAAGCCGGATCGCTCTCCAGCGCATCGGTGACCTGAATGATCTTCCAGTCGATGCTTTCCAGCTTGCCGGTTGATTTTGAAATATTCAGATCGATCCGGCCCAGCTCGCGCGCGTCCGAAGTCATCTTGAAAATAGGGGCATGACCGGCAATGGATTCCAGCAGAGTGTGTTCGTGCCCGCCGATGATTACGTCGACACCCGAACAGCGGGCGAGTTGTTTGTCTTCAGCCATCGAAAGATGGGTTAAGGCCACGATGACTTGCGCGCCCGCGGCCTGAATTTTGGGAATCACCCGCGCAGCAGTGGCGCAGGGATCAAGAATGTCCACTCCGGTGGCGTTGGAAGTTTGGAGTGTCTCTGGCAGCAAAATGCCGAACAGGCCGACTTTGACACCCTCGAATTCGCGCACCACAAACTCCGGCGTATCGGCAAAGAGTTTCCCGGTCTTCTTATCAACTACATTCGCCGCCAGCCATTTGAAATGCGACTCGCGAATCCGCTCTCGCAGCACATCCGCCCCAAAATCAAATTCGTGGTTTCCAAAGGCTGCGTAGTCCAGCCCGCTGGTATTCCACGCTTCGATCATCTGCTTGCCTTTGTATTTATAGATAGTCGATTCGATTGACGGCGAAATCGTATCGCCAGCCATCAGAAACAGCGTGTGCGGCGATTCTTTCATGATTTGCTTTCGGTACAGGGAAACGCGGGCCAGGCCGCCGCGCTTCCCACCATCAACCGGCGCGAACTGGTAGACGTCGTTTACTTGCAGCAGAGTCACGCGCACGGGACATTCGCGTTTCTCTTGCGCGGTCACCGCAGTGATTGGCTTGAGCGTGAAGGCGGTCGCCGCAATGACGAGGATCGCCGCGATAAACGCAGTGGCGGCGAGCGGAGTCCGTCGCAGGGAAACGCGAATAGGAGTCATGACTGTAACCTTTCAGGTAAAGTCTCTGGTTGAGACCGGGATGTGTTGGCCCAAAGCGTTTGGATTATACTGAGGCGAAGTTAATTGCGACAATAATTTATGACTTTTGACGAGACGGTATTCATAACCGGCTTTCCCGGATTCATTGCGACTCGTTTGATAGAGCGGCTGGCGGCCGAAGGCGCGCGCTTTATCCTGCTGGTGCATCCCGTGTATTTCGCGCTGGCTACGGAAGAGCTGGATCGAATCGCCGCCGAGACCGGTGTCGATGCCAGGAATTTTCTAATCGTCGAAGGCGACATCACCAGACCTGACCTGGGGCTTTCGATTAGCGACCTTGAGCACTCGCGCCTGGAGACGACAACTATCTTTCATCTGGCCGCGATTTATGACCTCGCCGTACCTTCTGATGTTGCCTCACACGTCAACGTCGAAGGCACGCTGAACGTCAACTTGTTTGCAAAGTCGGTCAAGAAGCTGCGGCGTTATCACTATGTCTCGACCTGCTACGTCGCCGGCAGACGCGAAGGAGTGATTTTGGAAAGCGAGCTTCACCATGACACCGGCTTTCGCAATCACTATGAAGAGACGAAATATTTAGCTGAGCTGGAAGTGGACGCGTTGAAACCAGAGTTGCCGGTTACCATTCATCGTCCCGCTGTGGTCTGCGGCGATTCAGTTACAGGTGAAACGGCTAAGTACGATGGCATCTATTATTTGATTCACTACCTGCGAAAGTGGCCCGGCGGATTGACGCTGCTGAACATTGGCAACCGCGACGTGCGTCTGAATATGGTGCCGATCGATTTTGTGATTGATGCAATGACCGCCCTGGCCAAAGACGATCGCGCCATCGGAGCGACGTTACAGCTTGCCGATCCCGATCCGTTAACGACGAAGCAGTTGTTCGATGAGATTTCTAACGTTATTGTCGGGCGCGATTCGTTCACCACCGTGCCGGCGGGAATTGTCTACCCGGTGTTGATGTTGCCGCTGGCGCCAAAGATCACCGGCTTACCCCATTCGGCAGTGCCTTACTTCTTTCTTGAGCAAACTTACGATACGACACGGGCGCGCGAGCTGCTTGAGCCCCACGGCATTCGTTGCCCGCGGTTTCCTGATTACGTGGAAGCTTTGGTGAATTTTGTGGCGGAACACCCGAGGCTGGGTTAAGTTGGCGACCTATTGGACCCATCTCCTGACCCTAAGGTGCGAGTCGTTCAATCAGCCAAGTTCCGTCCTGCTGTAACTTGTAGCGCAGCCGGTCGTGCAGCCGATTCTCCTGGCCCTGCCAGAATTCTATCGTGTGTGGCCTGACGCGATAGCCGCCCCAGTGCGGCGGGCGCGGCACGTTGTCGCCGAATTGCTTTTCCAGCTCAACAAAACGCGTTTCCAGGATCGCGCGGCTTTCGATCTCTTCACTTTGGTCCGAAGCCCACGCGCCCAGTTTGCTCCCCAACGGCCGGCTTTGAAAATACTCGTCCGACTCTTCGTTGGAAACCTTCTCAACCGTTCCTTCGATTCGCACCTGTCGCCAAAGCTTTGACCAGTAGAAGAGCAGACAGGCCCGCGGGTTTTCCCTTAACTCGTTCGCTTTGCGGCTTTGATAATTTGTATAGAAGACAAACCCGCGCTCGTCAAAGCCTTTCAGCAAAACTATTCTGGCGTCCGGATTTCCGTCCCCGGCCGCGGTGGCCAACGTCATGGTGGTCACGTCCTGCTCTGAAACGCCGCCGGCGCGCACGTCCTCAATCCAAACCTGGAATTGGCGGATCGGGTTCGAGTCGACGTTGGTTTCGGTAAGAGCGGAGGGTTGAACGGTCATGAGAAGTTAGTGGTTCAGAGTTCAAGCTTTAGCTTGCCTCTTAAAGACAACCTGAAGGTTGAACTCTGAACTCAATTGCTACGACGCTGCCTCGGCTTCTTCCTTTTTCTTGGTCCACATGCCGGCGATCTGTTGCGCTTCAGCGAGCGTCAGGTTGTCATAAATGTCGGCGTCGTTCTTAACGACCCCGTTTTCCAGTTCGCATACTTGCCAATCCGGCGCTTCCGGGTCAGTGCCCGCAGCGCCGGGCGCAACCCGGATTTCATAAGATACGTCGATATTTTCTTCAGTCATTACCCTCACCCTATTTTCATCAAGAGTTGTTTAGTCCTGGATGATAAACGAAAACGATACCACAGGTCGGCGGACAAGTGTTCCAGGATGATTGTGCGGAGTGCGCATTGTCTATTGAATTGTTACAACTACCTTATTGCTGGTCGATCCATGAAGCGCAACGCTGACTTGCACATCGCCCGCTCCTGAAAGTCCATCGGGCAGCGCTATATTTATCTGGGTTAACCAATCCAGAAAAGCCGTCTTACCAACATATTCGACTGTCAGCGGTATGACTTTATGCTGTGCGTCTTCAGCCTGAGCCGTGACTGCCGTAGCATCCTCGCCGGCCATTAGTTCAGCATAGACGGCAAACAGCATTAATCGAGTCCGCCGGTCTGAACTGAAATTATGATCATTCAGCACGACATAAGGGTCCCGAAAGCGGGTGACCGAGTCGAGTGTGAGTGCACGTGCTGAGCCGACCTCGGTAATCAAGCCAACTGTGAAAGTTGGCGCTAACATAGGCTGCCAGGAAGCAAAGGAATCATGCAGCGCGGTACCAATCAACTTCGTCAGTCCGCTACCATTCGGATTCATAATGTAAACGTCGTCGTTATTGCCGTTTATCAAGCTGCTGAAAATTATTTTGGTCCCATCCGGCGACCATGATGGAGAAGAGTCGCCCGCCAGCGTATCGAGCTTGGTTTGATTACTACCGGCGGCGTCCATTACATAGATATTATTATTGCCGGTTCGCAAACTTGTGAACGCAATCTTTGTCCCATCGGGCGACCATGATGGCTGGCGATCCGGTGTTGGGTTGTTAGTCACATTTACCGGGTTGGTGCCGTCCACATTTATGATGAAAATCTCGACATCAGCAGAACCGGCGGTTGGCGGACGAGTAATTGCGATCTTCAAGCCGTCCGGAGACCAACTGGGATCAGTCTCCATAATCCCTACACTCGTGGTCAGTCTACGCTGATTAGTTCCGTCGGCATTTACCAAATAGATGTGATGTTGCCCGGAATCGCGGGTGCTTACAAAAGCGATTGTGTGGCCGTCGGGTGACCACGCAGGACTATCGTCCGTAGCCGGAGCGTTATTCGTTAGCTTGCGGCGGTTACTTCCGTCGGCATTCGCTGAATAAATCTGGGTTCCGTTCCCGTCACAGTTACTAACGAAGACTATCTTCGTCCCGTCCGGCGACCAATCGGGCTTCTCATTCTTCAGACAGTTGCTTGGAAGTTGTGTCAGGCCGGTGCCGTCGGCATTAGCAAGGTAGATCTGAGAGTCGCTGAAAGGGGTTATTTCATTGAAAGCGATCTTTCCGTTGATTCTAGGTTGGCCTGAGACTCTAACTGCCCAAGCGCTGGGGCCGCAAATCAAAAATAATGCGAAGAGTGGTAAGGCGGATTTCATGATAAATCCTAATAGTTTAGAGAATGTCGTGGGATCTGAGAATCTTTTCTAAACCATTTTTCCCGAATTGTAAAACCGACAATCTTGATGATTGGCGGGCGTGGTTCCGAGAGCCTTCGTTCGGCTCAAGGCTAACGGGTGCGTTATCATCGCCGTTTGCGAAAGTCCTGATTCGCGAGTAGCCGCTAATTACCTATCGATGAGTCAGATTAATTCAGAAATTGAGGGACGCAATGCCTTACCCCTGGTCGCCATCGTGGGCCGGCCCAACGTAGGCAAGTCCACGTTGTTCAATCGGCTGATCGGACAACGCCGCGCGATCGTCGGTGACGAGCCGGGCATCACGCGCGACCGTATCTATGGCGAAGCCGACTGGCGCACGACCCGATTCGCGATGGTCGACACCGGCGGCATTGTGCCCGATGACGACGCGCTGATTCCGGCAAACATCCTGAAGCAGGCCGGATTCGCAATCGATGAGGCAGTGGCTCTGATCTGGGTCGTCGATGCTCGCAAAGGGATTACGCCGCTCGATCAGGAGCTGGCGCGGCTCTTGCGCTCAACCGGAAAGCGTGTGCTGGTTGCCGCCAACAAAGCCGACGCGGCGAGTTTGGAAAGCGACGCCGGCGAGTTTCATGGTTTTGGCTTTGCCGATGTCTTTCCAATTTCAGCCGAACACGGAAATGGGATTGGAGAGATGCTGGATGCGCTGGAAACAGAGCTTCGCGGCAGTCGCTCAACCGTAGGGGAGAGCTGGGAAGATGGTTCACACAAAGGCGCAAGCGCACAACGCGAACCGGAACAATCACGCGAACTCAAGCTCGCGATTGTCGGTCGTCCCAACGTCGGGAAATCGTCTCTGCTCAACCGTCTGTTGGGCGAAGAGCGCGCGATTGTCTCGCCGGTTGCCGGCACGACCAGAGACACAGTGGACACGCTGCTCGAAACTCCCGAACAGACTTTTCGCATCATTGATACTGCCGGAATCAGACGCAAAGGCAAGACGCTGGCGATGGCTGAGAAGCTTTCAGTCGTGATGGCGCGCAAGAGTCTGGAGCGCGCCGACGTCGCGATCGTGGTGCTCGATGCCGAGCAGGGGGTAGCCGCGCTGGACGCGGCCATCGCGGGTTATGCATTTGAGGAAGGTTGTTCGATCATTCTGGCGCTGAATAAATGGGACGCTCTGGAAAACAAGAAAACCGGAACGCCCGCGGCCTTTGAACGCAAGGTTCGCGAGCAGATGAAATTTCTGAGTTGGGCTCCGGTGATTACGATTTCGGCGCTGAAAGGCCAGCGGGTGCAAAAGCTCCTGCCGATCGCAATTAGAGCTAACCAGGCGCGAAAGGTCCGGATCTCGACGTCGCGGCTGAATGAATTCTTTGAACGAGAGATTAGGCAGGGCTCAGGTATCCTGCCGGCAACCACACATAAGGGTTCGCGTCTGCACGTGCAATACCTCACACAGATAGGTGTCCGGCCGCCGACCATGGTCGTTTTCACCTCAGGGGGAAAGCCTGGCCTGCACTTCTCTTTCCTGCGCCATCTGGAGAACCGTATGCGGGAAGAGTTTGATTTCTTTGCGACGCCAATCAGAATCGTCGAGCGACATAAGACCAAAGGCAGACGAAGGCAGGAGAGCACCTCACGCAAAGGCGCAAAGCCGCAAAGAACTGGTCGTTGAGTTCCCAGGTGCGGCCCTGGAGACTTTGCGCTTTTGCGTGAATCGTCAATCACTTCAAAAAGAGGAAAGCCGGATGGATCCGAAGCCACTGGGATTTGAAGTTACGGCTCGAGAAGGCGAAGCACGCGCAGGAACTATCACCACGCGTCGCGGAGTAATCGAGACGCCGGTCTTCATGCCGGTGGGAACCTCGGGCACGGTGAAGGGAATTCGTTTCGAAGAGCTCGAGTCGGATGATCTGGACGCACGAATCATCCTCGGAAACACTTATCACCTCTGGCTGCGCCCGGGAATAGAAACGATCAAAGCGTGTGGAGGACTGCACCGATTCATAGCGTGGGACCGCGCGATGTTGACGGACTCAGGCGGCTTCCAGGTTTGGAGTCTGGGTGCGCTGCGTAAGATCTCGGAAGAGGGAACTGAGTTTCGATCGCACATCGACGGCGCCCTTTGCTTTCTTTCACCGGAGATCTCGATGGAGGTCCAGGCGGCGCTGGGCGCGGAAATCGCGATGGCTTTTGATGAATGCGCCCCGGGTGAAGCGTCGTACGAAGAAGCGCGACGCAGTATGGAGCTGACGCTGCGCTGGGCTAAGCGATCGAAGGAAGCGTTTGAGGTAGCGCAAGTTGCTAACTTGCGCGACAGGCAGGCGCTGTTTGGCATCGTCCAGGGCGCATCGCATCTGGACTTGCGGCGCGAGAGTTTGGAACGAACGGTTGAGATCGGCTTTGATGGTTACGCTATCGGCGGGCTTAGTGTGGGAGAAAAAAAGCCGGTGATGCTCGAGGTGATCGAAGACGTCGCGCCTCGAATGCCCGCAGGTAAACCCCGCTACTTAATGGGAGTGGGAACTCCTGAGGATCTGATCGAAGCCATCGCTCGCGGCGTAGATATGTTCGATTGTGTGCTACCCACTCGCAACGGCCGGACCGGCCAGGCCTTTACTGCCTTTGGCAAATTGAACATCAAGAACGCGCGCTATTCGTTTGACCAACGGCCTCTGGATGAAACCTGCCAATGCTCGGTTTGTCGCCGGCATTCACGCGCTTTTCTCAGGCATCTGTACCTGTCCGGCGAGATGCTAGCCGGCATCCTGATTACCCACCACAATCTGGCGTTCTTCCTTGACACCATGCGACGCGTAAGGCAAGCTATCCGTTCTTGTCAATTCGCGCAATTTCGGCGAGAGTTCACCGAGCAGCTAAGCTCCGGATTGGGACAAGATGGCGTCTGATTTAGTGGACGCCTGCCCGTTACCTGATTCCGGCGGGATAACCTTGATCGGCGCAGTTGTGGACTTGTTGCCGAAGGAGCACAGACGAAACTACTTATGTTCTTATTTCTCTTTCAGGGCGGTGGTGGCTTCGGATTTCTGATTCCGATGGTCCTCGTTTTTGGCGTCTTCTATCTCCTGCTGATCCGGCCTCAACAGAAAAAACAGCGCGATTTGCAGGCGACGATCGCGCAGTTGAAAGCGGGCGACAAGATAATTACCACCGGCGGCATTATCGGCGTGATTACCGCCGTCCGCGACACCAGTTTCCTGATTAGAAGCGCCGATAAGTCGATGCTGGAGATTGCCCGCACGGCCATAGCAGGAGTTGACTCGGAAGAAAAGAAATAGTGGCACAGACTTGCGGTCTGTGGAAATAGAATTTTGAGGAATCACAGGCCTTAGCCTGCGCCACCGCGGTATGAAGAAACGTAGCCTGCTTCAACGATCAATTGTTATCGGGATTGTAACCCTTCTTGGTCTTTACATTGTGATTGGACCACGCGGGCGCCGTCCACATTTCAAAGACTTCACGCCTTCCGGAATGAAGGCAAACCTCGCACAAAACATTCATCTTGGGCTCGATCTCAAAGGCGGCTCGCACCTGGTTATGCGAGTCAAGACTGAGGAGTACCTGAAACGGCTCACTGAAGACGCCGCCACCGCCGCGCAGAATGCCGCCAAAGACGCCGGCTTTGACGCAAAAGAAGCACGTGCTGAAACCACCAGCGGAAATTATCGGGTGATTCTGCAAGTTGGTGATCCGTCCAAGGCTAAAGAGATCCGCGAAGCCGTCGAAAAGAAAGTGAACATCGCTGATCATGACGGTTGGTCGTTCTCACCTTCGGGAAACAGCCTGACCTGGACGTTGAGCGGATCGGCTCAGCGCACCCTGGCCGAGTCGGCAACCGAACAAGCGCTGAAGATTATCGAGAGCCGCATTAACGCGGTCGGCGTAGCCGAGCCAACGCTGCAACGGCATGGCGGGCAAAACTCTCATGAGATTTTGCTGCAAATGCCCGGGATTCAGGATCCTGAGCACGTAAAGCAGCAGTTAGGCAATCCGTCGCACCTGGAACTGGTGCACGTCGTCGGTCCACCGAGTCCGGCGCCGCATCAAACCTATGCGACCAAAGAAGACGCCATCGCCTCTTTGAACAGTGGTGGCAACATACCCGCGAATCGGCGCGTGCTTCCTTACACTGAGCGAGTTGAGCTAACCGGTCAGGAGGCAAACGCCAACACACCGTTGCCGAAAAAATGGGTGGTAGTGGAGTCTCCGGCAATTATTGACGGCGCCGAAGTGAGAACTGCGGCCGCGATACCTGCGCGAGGCGGCGGCGAGCAATACGAAATCCAGTTCTCGCTGAAAAAGTCCGGTGCCGACAAGTTTGGCGCGTGGACCGGCGCTAATATTAACGAGTACATGGGGGTCGCGCTGAATGACGAGGTCAAGTCGATCGCCTTTATCAAATCGCAAATTTCAGATAGCGGCGAAATCACCGGAAATTTTTCAAAACAATCGGCCGACGATCTGGTGCTGACCCTGCGTTCAGGTGCGCTACCTGCCGGCATTCAATACCAGGAAGAACGTACGGTCGGACCCAGCCTGGGCGCCGACTCGATTCGATCAGGGGTGCGGGCCTCGCTGCTGGGGTTAATTCTGGTGGTGGCCTTCATGTTGTTCTACTATCGCGGCTCGGGCATTAATGCGGTAGTTGCGTTGCTACTCAACATGGTTCTGATGCTCGCCGGCCTGGTCATGTTTGGTGCGACTCTTACGCTTCCGGGAATCGCCGGTATCATTCTGACCATCGGCATGGCGGTGGATTCCAATGTGCTGATCTTTGAACGCATCCGTGAAGAAATGCGTTCAGGCAAGACAATACCGTCGTCAATCGAACAGGGTTTTGGCCACGCTTTTGTGACCATCATCGATACCCACGTGACGACCATCGTTTCTTCGCTGTTTCTGTACGCGTTCGGCGCCGGACCGATTCGCGGGTTCGCGGTTACCCTGGTTATCGGCCTGCTGGTCAATTTGTTTTCGGCAGTCTATGTTTCGCGCACCATTTTCATGTGGCTCCTCAGTCGCAAAGGCAGACGGGTAGAGTCGCTGAGTATCTGAGCCGATTTACGAATTCATGTTTCAATTATTTCACAACATCAGAGTTGACTGGCTGGGCAAGCGGCGGTTCTTTATCGGAATTTCGATTGTGTTGATGCTGGCCGGCATGGGCTCAGCCGTTTACCGTCACAAATTCCATCCCAAAGGCACTGAAGCGTTCAATCTGGGTGTTGATTTCAAAGGCGGCACCGTCGTCACGGTTCGCTTCAAGCAACCGCCGACGGCTGAGACCCTCCGCACGTCCATCGATCGGGCCGGCATTCGCGACGCTGTGATTCAGCCGATTTTGGACAAGCCCGGTGAGTTTCTTATCAGAGTCGCCCAGCAAGGGCCCCAATCAGAATCAGAAAGCCAAACTCAGGCCGGAGTGGATGCGGCGCGCGCCAAGGTAGGACTGGCGCTGAAGAGTTTCGGCGAATCGAATGCCGAGATCATCGGAACGGACGCGGTTGGCGAAGTCGCGAGTAAGCAGCTCCGCACGCAGGCAATTGCCGTAACGATCGCCGCCCTGATCGGCATGCTGCTCTTCATCGCGTTTCGATTCGAGTGGACCTACGGCGCTGCGGCAGTAATCGCGGTCTTCCATACAGTACTGGTGACGCTCGGGCTTTTCTCCATCTTTCAAATTGAAATTAATCTGACTGTGATTGCGGCGCTGCTGACGCTGGTCGGATTCGACGTGAACGATTCGATCGTCATCTTCGATCGTATTCGTGAAAATCGAAAGCTGCATCGCCGGATGAGCCTCTACGAAGTGACGAACCTTTCGATTAATCAGACACTGTCGCGGACAGTGATCACGTCGGGCCTGGTATTCCTTTCAGTGGTGGCGCTGGTGCTGTTGGGCGGTGAAACGCTCAGACCCTTCTCGCTCGCATTGTTGATGGGCATTATTTTCGGAACCTACGACACGATTGCAGTTGCGGGTCCGATCATGGTTTGGTGGGAAAGAAGAGTGGAAGCCGCCAACAAACAGCCTGCGGCAGCTGCGCGTGCATCAGGCGTCAGCTCGGGTCGCAACCCTGCGCCGGGCAGCCGCGCCCGTAACGGCGTCGGAAAACCATCGCGAGCTGCCTGAAACGGGAACCCGTGGGGCTCTGGTGGTGTCTAATCATCGCGGGTATTTGTCCAGCAACAAAGCATCCGGGAAAGCGAACAGATCGCTTTTTCTCGACCGGATTTGTTCTTGACTTTGCGAGTGATTGCGGCATAGACTGCAAAAGTTGCTGGCCAACTAAATACGCTTTGTTATCGTGCCCTGGTTTGAAAAGGGTAGGATGCGCGGGGGGTTGTATGTTGAGATGGCCGGTTTTCTTTGTGTCTCGCACAGCGGCTGGCCGAACTAGCAACAGCTGAATTTGGCCCTCCACTGCTTTCCTTCTCTTTATAGTTATCAAGCGGGTTCGAACGACAGATTGATGATGCAATTTTGAATAGCAGGCCGCTGACCCCTTTGGCACCAATAGGGAGGATAGAAAATGTTTGACCATTTAGTTGAGTCCGGATCGCATTCAGAAGATCTCAAGCGAAAAGGTTCGTTTCTTGCCGGGTTTGCCATCGTTTACGTAGTCCTGATTTGCGCGGGCCTGGTGGTCGGAATCTTACTGGCCCCCGCCTACATTGACCAGCAAACCCTCGAACTTACCGCTTTGATCGCGCCGGTTCCGGTCCAGCAACAACAAGCCAAAGCCGAAACACCTAAACCTGAGAAGATGAACATCGACAAGAATGTCGATGTGCGTCGCGAATTGATCGCCGATGTCACCCGCACGGATTTGGTGCCGAAAGAAATTTCAGCCAAGGCGAGCGATGTGCCGCCGGTGCGCAAGGGTGTGGTTACCATGGTCGGCAGTAGCGACTCGAACGCGATCGCGCCGGTTGCTCCGGGCGCAGGCACGGGGCAGATCATTTCGGGACCCGCCAAGGTTGAAGTTAAGACCGATGATGCGCCGCCGCCGCCGCCCAAGCCCACTCCACGTGCGCCAATTTCGGGTGGTGTGCTGAACGGCAAAGCTGTGCGCCTGGTTCAACCGCCTTATCCGCCGATTGCGCGGAGTGCACACGCCTCCGGTCAGGTCAGCGTGCAGATTACCATCGATGAGAACGGCAACGTGATTTCGGCCCACGCCGTTTCGGGGCATCCGTTGCTGCAAGCTGCCGCCGTAGGCGCAGCGCGCGCGTCGAGATTTACGCCAACCAAACTCTCCGGACAACCGGTCAAGGTTAGCGGCGTGATCATCTATAACTTTGTGGCGCAGTAACAGTCCGGCGCGCTGGTGCGCTCCAGAAGGCCGAGAGCAACCAGGGCTCGGTTCATCGCCGGTAAGGAATCAATGTAATCAAAACTTTTTGGAGGAGTTACCGTGACTATTCTAACAAGCATCCTTGGAACGAAGGCCATTGGCTTTCTTTGGTTCCTCTGGCAGACGCCCGCTCCGACCGCCTCGGCGGCCGGCAATGAGTTCACGATGACCGAAATGGTCAAGAACATGGGCGCCGTCGCTATTACGGTCGTGATCATTCTGCTGATCATGTCTGTGTATTCGATTGCCATTATGGTCGAGCGTTATCTGACCTACACAGCCGCCAAGAAACAATCGCGCGAATTTGCTCCACGCGTGGCGCAGGCGCTGAAGAACAATCGCATCGAAGAAGCCATCAATATCAGCGACAAGCACCGCAAGTCACATCTGGCGATGGTGGTTAGTAGCGGGTTGCAGGAATTTCGTGCCCACGAGCAATCGACCGACATCTCGGGCAACGAGATTGAAGCGTCCAAGCGGGCGCTGCAGCGCGCTATTGCCATCAAGACCGCCGAGTTTCGGCGCGGTTTGTCCGGTTTGGCGACCATCGGTTCCACGGCCCCGTTCGTGGGTTTGTTCGGCACGGTGTTCGGCATCATCAACGCGTTCCGGGGAATGAAGAACGCCGAATCAGCCGGTATCGCGGCGGTTGCCGGCGGTATTTCCGAGGCGCTGTTTACCACAGCCCTGGGTCTGGTCGTGGCGGTTCCGGCCGTCTGGCTGTTCAACTATTTCACCGGCAAGGTGGACGGCTTCGTGGTAGAGATGGACAACTCAGCTTCCGAGCTGGTTGACTATTTCATCAAGAATCGCACCAAGCAACTGAATCCGTAGTTCACGTTCTTAGAGCTGGGTTCGGACGGGGAGCGATCCCGCGTCGGCGACCTCGCCTATCTTCGTGGTTGTGACATAAGGAGAGTGCGTTATGGGAATGCAGGCTGGCGGCGGTGACCATCTACAGTCAGAAATTAACGTCACGCCGATGGTCGACATCATGCTCGTGCTGCTGATCATCTTCATGGTGGTCACGCCTTTCCTGCAGCAGGGCATCACGGTCGCAATTCCGCGCGATTTGAAAAACCCTGACGAGGATCAGGCCATCAATAAGGAAACTTCGGTGATCATTTCGGTCCCGAACGATAACGAGTATTACCTGGGCAAGAAAAAGGTAAATCTGGACGACCTCAAATCGGCGGTCGAGAAGGCTTTGGCCAATAAGAAGGAAGAGGACAAGATCGTCTATATCAAGAGCGGCGTGAATGTCAGCTACGGAGAGGTCGTGAAGGTAATCAACGCTGTGCGAGAAAAGGGCGTCGACAAAATTGGGTTGGTTGCTGACCGCAAGAAGAAGGGGGCCACGGCGGCGGCCCCGGCAACCTGATCGAATGAACTTTTCAACAGTAAACCCGTCTGCTCGCGGGTTCGAAAGAGGGTAATGCTATGGGAATGAGTGCTGGGGCCGGCAATCGCGCGGTTCCTTATATCAACGTAACGCCACTAATCGATGTGTTGCTGGTATTGCTGATCATCTTCATGGTGGTCACGCCACTGAAACCCAGTCGCTTCAAGGCCGATATCCCGACGCAACGCGATCCCAATGAGGACGTCAGTAAGCTTAAGCCGAATCCGCTGACCCTGGTGGTGTCGATAACTACCGACCTTCAGATTAAGCTCAACCAGGACCTGATGGGATCGGTGAACGACACCAGCGCCCTGGCGGCGAAACTGCAGCAGACGTTTCAGCAACGAAAAGAGCAGCACGCATATAAGGTGGGAATGGAAACCGCCACGAGCACTCCTGAAGATCAGCGTATCGAGAAGACCGTGTTTGTTAAAGCGCCCCGGGCCCTGAAATACGGTGACGTGGTGAAAGTGATCGACGCCATCAAAGGCGCCGGCGCAAGTCCAGTCGGGTTACAGGTTGACGATCTGCCATAGTAAACCTGTGACCATGTCTGTCCGTTGTTCTCCGCCGGAATCGCTTTCTTGCCTACCGGAAGGCGCGGCGGCATCTTTCATAAGACGGAGCTAACCGAAATGAGATTCTCTCGGTCCAGGATCGGCGCCATAGCGATCCTGGCTTTACTTGTGGTCGCCGGTGCCGGCTGCACGCTGGTCAACAAGGTAAGAGCCAAAAACGAGCTGAACGAAACAGCGCGTACCTATCGGGAAGGGCATTTCGAAGAGGCGGAACAGCACGCCAAGCGCGCCCTGTCCTACGACCCCACGAACAAGACGGCCCGGATATTTATCGCGCGCGTCATCCACCAGCAATACAAACCCGGCATTGATTCGCCCGACAACGTCGCCAGAGCTCGTGACGCCATCGAAGCCTACAAACGCATCCTGGAGATGGAGCCCAACAACGACGAGGCCTATAAGGCAATCTCGGTTCTCTACGCGGCCATCAAAGACGAAACCAAGTTGCGTGAATGGATTTTGGCGCGGGCCAACGATCCGAACCGGAAAAGCGAGGAGCGCGCCGAAGCCTATGCAATTCTGGCGGGCAAAGACTGGGATTGTTCCTTCAAGATTACCGAACTGCCGGAAGTGAAAGTGACTTCGAGCGACGGGGGCGCGCCCAAAGTTACTTACCAGAAACCCAAAGAGCAAAAAGATTTTGACATGATTCAGCGCTGTGTCGTGCGCGGATTGGAAGAAGCCGAGACAGCCATCAAATACGATCCGAACAACGAATCGGCCTGGTCATATAAAACAAACCTCCTGATCGAAGCCGCAAAGATCGCCAAAATGAACGGCGAGGCCGACAAGGCGGCGGAATACACGCGACAGGCCGAAGTGGCCCAGAAACGCGCCACCGCATTGGCCGACGAGCGGAGAAAGAAAGAAGAGGCGGCCGAACAGGCAGCTTCGCCGGCTCCCTGAGCCCGGAACACTTCCGAAAACTCTCGCGCACAACAAGCGAGCAAACAAATAGGTGACGCAGACTTTCGGGTCGGGCGTCACCTATTGCTATAATCGGCTGTGGTCAGTTGTTAGTTGTCAGTGGTCAGTTCAACCGGCAGGCCCATCGCCACTGACCACCGGCCACTGACAACTGACCACAGTTTTCATATGGTTCGCATCGAAGAGATTTGTGAGAAAGTCAGGCGCAATCACCCTCAGGCTGATCTAAATCTATTGCGTCGTGCCTACCTGTTTTCTGCCCGCGAACACAAAGGTCAAAAACGAGCCTCAGGCGAATCTTATCTGGTCCACCCCCTCGAAGTAGCCAATATCCTGGCCGACATGCGGCTCGACGCAGTCTCAGTTTCCACCGGACTGCTTCACGATGTAGTTGAAGACACCCTGGCGGACACCGAAACTATTCGTCAGTACTTTGGCGAAGAGGTGGCGCACCTGGTCGAAGGTCTCACGAAGATCGCGCACATCAGCAGTGTCTCGCGGGAAGAACAGCAGGCCGAGAATGTCCGAAAGATGTTGTTGGCCATGGTTGACGACGTCCGCGTGGTGCTGGTGAAACTCGCCGACCGGCTACACAACATGCGCACGCTGGAATATCTCAGCGCTGAAAAGCGGCGTCGCATCGCGCAGGAAACGATGGACATTTATGCTCCCATTGCTCACCGCCTGGGAATGGGCAAACTGCGTGGCGAGCTGGAGGACCTGGCGTTCAAGAACCTGCATCCGGACGATTACCGGGACCTGACCGCGCAGATGGAAAAGCGCCGCGCCGCCAACGAAGCGTTTCTCAATGACGTGACTGCCACAATCCAGGAGAAAATGCAGGAGGCGGGCGTGCCGTTTGAGCGTATCGAAGGCCGGGTCAAGCGGCTCTATTCGATCTGGAAAAAACTGGGCCGCCAGGAAATTGATTTGGACCAGGTCTATGATCTGGTCGCGGCCCGCGTCATCACGCCCAACGAGGTTCGCGATTGTTATGGCGCGCTGGGTGTAATTCACACGACCTGGAAACCTGTGCCCGGCCGTTTCAAAGACTGGATCGCGACCCCGCGCGACAATCTTTACCAGTCATTGCATACGTCGGTCATTGGATCGAAAGGTCAGCCCTTTGAAGTGCAAATTCGCACTGAACAAATGCATGTGATAGCCGAGGAAGGTGTGGCCGCGCACTGGAAATACAAAGAGGGCAAGCGCGGCGAGCACGACGATGACGAAGCGCTGAAAGTGTTGCGCTCGCTGGTTGAGTGGACCCAGGACGTTAAAGACTCTCGTGAGTTTATCGATGCGTTAAAACTCGATCTATATCCAAAGGATGTTTACGCCTTCACGCCGATGGGCAAAGTAATCCAACTGCCAAAAGGCGCCACGCCGGTAGATTTCGGGTACATGATTCACTCAGAAGTGGGCAACACGTGTACCGGCGCACGGATAAACGGTCGCATGGTTCCGCTGCGCACGTTGATTCAAAACGGCGACGTGATCGAGATTCTGACCAGCTCGAACGCGCATCCGTCGCGTGACTGGCTGAATTTTGTGGCGACGTCGCGCGCCCGCAACCGGGTGCGACACTGGGTGGCCGACCAACAGCGCGCTGAATCGATCGAGATTGGGCGCAAGCTCTTTGAGAAGGAAGCGGCCCGCTTTCAGCTGTCGGTCAAGAAAATGCTGGCCGACGGCAACGGCGATCTGAAGCGAATTGCCGGCGAATATGGTTACGGGCGCACGGACGATCTGCTGGCGGCGATGGGCTATGGCAAGATTGTGCCGCGCAACATCATCGCGAAATACCTGGGGCCGGAGAAGTTCGAAGCGCTCGACAAGCAGAAGGAATCCCGGCTGCGCACCGGAGTGCGCGCCGTCAGGCGCCTGCTTGCCGGCGACGACGCGATCGTAGTCCGCGGGGTCGAGGATTTGATGGTGAATCGCGCGCGCTGCTGCAATCCTTTGCATGGCGAGGAGATTATCGGCTACATCACCCGCGGCAAAGGAGTCGCGGTGCACACCGCGCGATGCAAGAATGTGAAGCAGTTGATGATCAATCCCGAACGCATCGTAACGGTTGAGTGGGCTTCGCGGCCTGAGAAGACGGCTTATGCGGTCAAGTTGTTGGCGATAACTGAGAATCGGACCGGCATGATTGCCGGGATTACCGGCGCCATCTCTGACATGAAGACCGGGATTCGCGATGCCCGGGCATCAGTTGGGCCTGACCAGAAAGGTCGAATCGAAGTTACGGTAGAGGTTTTTGATGTAAAGCACCTGGACAAGGTGATCGGCTCAATCAAGAACGTCCCGGGCGTGTTGGATGTCGAGCGTTTGCAGGGCCCAGCGTGAAGGGCAGAAAGCAGAAAGCAGAAAGCAGAAAGCAGAAAGCAGAAAGCAGAAAGCAGAAAGCAGAAAGCAGAAAGCAGAAAGCAGAAAGCAGTATGTACTGCCTACTGCCTACTGCCTACTGCCTTCTGGTTCCCATCCGTATCGTAAAGCTCAATTACATCTGAATAGGATCTGACCTGATCGCTAATCGCTTCGGCGTCGCCCACGAGCACTATCGCGGCTTCGTCCGGGCGGACATAGGCCTGGGCCACCCGTTGAATGTCTTTCGCCGTAACCGCATCAACCTGATCGCGATAGGTCTGCAAATAATCATCCGGGAGATCGTACATCCTGATGCTTACCAACTGATCTACTAACCCGTCCTGAGTTTCAATGCGAAGGGGAAAGACACCGCTGAGATAAGACTTGGCGTTGCCAATTTCCTCTTCCGACACGGCCTCGTTCCGAACGCGTTCCAGCTCCTTGAAAAACTCATGCAACGAAGCGCCGGTAACCGGAGTACGTACTTCAGCCGTAGCCCGGAAGGTTCCGGCCAGACGTCGCGTGTCAAGATTCGAGTACGCGCCGTAGGTGTAGCCCTTCTCCTCGCGCAGGTTCATGAACAAGCGCGACGAAGCGTTGGACCCCAGGACCGTGTGCATCAATAGCATCGGGAAATAGTCAGGGCTGGTGCGAGTTATGCCCTGATTCGCAATCACAATGTTTGTCTGCGCAGAACCAGGACGATCCACCAGATAAATTGCGCGGCCGCTACGCTTTGGCAGCGCCGGGAAACTAAGGTCCGGTAAAATGCCAGGTTTCCAGTTGCCCAGGAACTGTTCGACGCGGGCGGCAATTGAATTCGATTCCACATCACCCACAATGATCATTACCGCGTTGTTTGGAACAAAGGTCGACTCGCGAAACTTCAAAAAGTCATCGCGCTTTAAGGCGTCCAGCGATTCCGGGGTCGGCGAAATTCGCCCGTAAGGATGCTCGCCGAACATGACTTGCGCCATCCTTTCTGAGGCCAGAAAGTTCGGCTGTGCCCGTTGCTGAATCAAAAGCTGTTTGGTGTTTTCGCGCGCCAGATCAATTTCGTTCTGCGGAAACGACGGACTCAAAGTCACTTCGGCCAACAGCTCGAGAATTTCCTCGGCATAGATCGAAAGCGCTGAGGCGGCAACGGTCGTGAAGTCCGAGCCCGATCCCACTGTTAGCGTGGCGCCCAGGCGCTCAACCTGTTCGGCGATCTCGCGACTGGTACGCGTCGCTGTGCCTTCCGTAAGCAGGTGCGACATCATGTCGGCCAGCCCCGGCAGCGCCGGCGGATCATTAACGTCACCACTGCGAAAGGCCAGACGAAAACTAATCAGCGGCAAGCGCTGGTCTTCGACAATAACCAGGCCCAGCCCGTTTGGCAGAGTCGTGGCGGTACGCACGGGAAAATTCAGTGGCCGCGGTTGGAGCGGCGGCGGCATTTGGCGTCGAAAGGCTTCGGTTTCAGTCATGAAGTGAATCGTTTCAAACTTTCCTGGCGCTCAGGTGGTTTCCAGCGCTGGTTCGTTTGCCTGCCGTGCAGGGATAGGCGTGCCCTTGGTTGGCTCGTCCGGCGCGGGCGGGACCTGGGGCAACGGTGCGGTTGGTTGTTCAGATTCGCCCGGAGAGTTGGGTGCTGCCGCCGTTGCCTCCTCAGGCGTAGGCATGATTTCCAGTAACACCCGATTGTCGGTGTCCAGGTACCGGCCCAGGACCTCCGAAATCTGCCGCGGTGTAACTTCCAGATAATTCTGCAAGTCAGTATTGAACAACTCCGGATCGCGGTCGTACAGCTCAAACTCGGCAAGTTGCTGCGCGCGATATAGCGATGACTGCCGGCTTCGGACCGCGCTGTTGAATAGGTTGTTGCGCAACTTCTCCATCTCTTCGTCACTTGGCCCGGTGACCCGGAGGTCCCTGAGCTCTGTCAGGATCGCTTCGCGAATCTGCTGACCATCGTGGTCAGGCTTGGGTATGACGACGATGAACAGGCCAGACGGGCCGCGCCGCTCGTCAATCCCGCCCTGAATTTGCACTACAGATTCTTCGCCTTTGACCAGCTTCTGATACAACCGCGCGCTCTCTCCTTCAAACAATAGATGGCTGGCCAGTGACAGCGCATAAAACTCCGGAGTTCGTCGCGGCGGAATCTTCCAACCCAGGGCAAAGGCCGGGACCGGCGCCAGCTTGTCCAGAAACACATCCTTGTGTTCAGTAACTTCCTCAGGCTCGCTGACATCGACCGGTGGCGGATCGGGTTGACGCGGGATGGTGGCAAAATACCTGTCGATGAGCGCTCGCGTTTCCGTCTGATCAAAGTCTCCGGCGATCACGAGCACGGCATTGTTAGGCGCGTAGTAGATGCGAAAGAACTCGCGGATGTCTTCCACCGTGGCCGCGTCCAGGTCTTCCATCGATCCAATCGTCGAATGCGAGTTGGCCGGGTTGCGAAAGCACATTTCGAACAGCCGCAAAAATCCATTCACGTAAGGCTGGTTGTCATAGCGCAGCCGCTTTTCTTCTTTGACGGCCTCGCGCTGGTTATCAAGGTTCTCCTGCGTCACACTCAGCGAGCGCATGCGGTCGCTCTCCAGCCAAAGGGCCAGCGGTAATTGGTTGGCCGGCAGAGTTTCAAAGTAATTGGTTCGTTCGCTGGAAGTCGTGCCGTTCATCGTGCCGCCCGCGTTCGAGATGTATTGAAAGTGCGCGGCCTTGGGAACGTTCTCTGAGCCCTGGAACATCATGTGTTCGAAGAGATGCGCAAAACCAGTGCGGCCCTCTCGTTCGTTGCGCGAGCCTACGTCGTAGTAAACGGCCACGGAAACCACCGGCACTGAGTGGTCTTCGTTCAGCACCACCCGCAAGCCGTTCCCGAGAGTGAATTGTTCGATTGGTGTATGTGGGACCTGGAGAGTTTTCTGCACGTGCTCGCTCGATCTAAATCGCGCCCCGCGATTAATTTGACGGTAGTAGAACTTGAAGTACGAGTTTACCGCGTAATGACCCTCATTAACAAAGACGCTCCCCTCTGCAATCGCCGTCAGAGAGCAGAGGGGAGCGAGTTAGGGAGCCCGGCTAGAGAGAAGGACTCAGTTTATCGTTTAGAGAAACAGTTCAGTCCTTCTTATTGCCGACCATGCCGCGGAGTTCCGCTCGCAGTCGCTCGATCTCGGCGAGTTTTTGCTCGACGCGCTCGAACAACGCGGTTTGGGTCTTAATGCCTTCGTCGATCAGGAATGCCGCGGCTTCCGCGCGCGTGCCAAAGACGCCGGCCTGAACTAATTGTCCCAGTTTGATCTGTGCGTCGTGCGAAACTCTTACGGCCAGCATGTAATCGTCCTTGGCCGAGATTGCCCGCTCAATGGTGCGGCTGATATCACGCCCGATTGCCGAAAGTTGTTCGGGAATGCGCGCGGCCATATCCCGCACCGAAGCGCCCACCGTGGCGCGATCGCTGTCGTGCTCAGATTCGTTTTCCTGCACAACTAACTCGTCTTTAGTGTCCGAATCGTCTGTTTTCTCTTGAAAAGATGTACTCATCAGATAGTGCTCCTTAAGCTTTGGTAAGACTCTTGTACGTTGATTAGGGGTTGCAAGTTCATTCTAAGAAGCCCCCAGATGAGCGTCAAGCGCGTGGGCCATCAGGCGGCCTTTAGCTCAGCACAGCAACCCGAGCAGCGCGTAGCCGCCAAAGGAATAGCGCTCAGGCAATGGGGACAGTCCTTTGTCGATACCTCTTCCTGCTTCTTCATCCGGTTCACCATCTTCACCATCAGGAAGATCACGAACGCGATAATCACAAAGTTGACGATGTCGTTGATGAAAGCGCCGTAGGCCATGATCGGAATGCCTTTCGCTTTGGCGTCGGCAAGCGACACTGGCGCGCCTTGCGACTTATCGAGCACGTAGAACAGACTGGAAAAATCAACCTTACCCAGCAGCAAGCCAAGCGGCGGCATGATAATTCCGTCAACCAGTGAAGTGATGATCTTTCCGAACGCTGCCCCAATGATGACTGCGACGGCCAGATCGATGACATTTCCACGGGCAATGAAATCCTTAAACTCTTTTAGCATTGGACCGTTCTCCTCTTTGTGAACCGCGTGTGATCTCGTCGGCGCCTCGCTCCAGTGAAGCGCAACGGGAAGTAGTTTGTGAGCAAACCCATTTTCCATGGGTTTTCCCCTTATGCCGTCGGACGGGCTACTTAGTCAACCAGTCCACGGGACACTTGTTATGACGAGACGCAGCTTTGCCCCAAAAGTCGCATAAGCTGTTACAGAACCGCTCGCGGTAGCGAGCGGGATAAAAACTCAATTAACTCTAACGGAGGTGGCGCCATTCCCGTAGGTCAAATACGGAACAGATTCAGATTTCAGCTTGAGTCTTGATCCCGCTCGCTACCGCGAGCGGTTCTGTACCAAGCACTTTGTTAGCTTCAAACCGACTCAAAATTGCCTTTTGGAGCAAAGCCGCGAGACGCCAATAATAGGATCTTAGGCTTCTGAAGGGAAATGTTTCGCTACTGACAATCCTTAGCCAGCTTGTATCCGGCCTTTTCGGCCTCTTCTTTGTCCTTGAAAGTTATGCGGCTTGGGGCGGGAATCGCGTCTCGACCGTCACAGTCCGACGGATAAAACGTTTTGCTTCGCGTATCGCCGATCACCATGCTTTCGGCAGCCGCGGCTGCTTCTTCGCGCCGGGTAGCGATGGTCTCCTGCGCCGGGTCATCCGTAATGCGAATGCTGGGACTGCCCGCGATCATCGAGGCCAGGACCGTGAAGCCATCGCAAGTCAATTGTCGCCCGCCACGCTTCACCGGCCAGGCCCCCGGCAGGTTCAGAGATTTGCTCATGCCGGCGACAAATTCATCCAGCGTCTGCCATTTAAAAGTACTTTCGTAACCAATCCATAAATTGACCAGCCGTCCGTCGAGAAAATCCAGCGAGATTGTGCGCACGTCCGCGAAACTCGCCTGATCAAAACTTCGATCGTAACTCGGGTTGATGCTGACCCTGGTCACGCCAAATTGATCTGGCCGGCCGAACTGGATTTGCGGCACGCGCGCCTTCACCTGGTCGTATGTCATTCCCACGTGAAACCCGCGCAACTCAGGTGCCGGCGGCAATTGGTCTAACTTTGCAGCGCAAACGGATTGTTGAGCTGAAATGGCGGCAGCGGCCAGGATGACGACAGATAGTGGGAAACCAGTTCTAAGTATTCGTGAGAAGGGCATTGGGGTTTGCAGACTCTCTTGCGGCAATCAAACTCTCGATTAACTCCGCCAGCTCGTTTGGCTCGAATGGTGTCGAGACATATTCGTCGCAACCGGCGTCTATGGCAATGGATCGATATTCATCGGCGCCGTAAGCAGAAACGGCCACGATTGGCGTCCGCCGCAGCGCCTGATATTCGCGTATTCGCCGGGTGGCGTCAAGGCCGTTAAGCCCGGGCATCATCACGTCCATCAGGATCAGATCAGGCAACTCGCGCTCGGCGGCAGAGACGGCCTCTTCACCATTCCCGGCTTCAATCACCCGATAGCCAATCTTCCCCAGCCAGAGTTTCATCATCAGGCGCGTGTCGTCGAAATCCTCCACCAGCAGAATAGTGCGCGGCGACGCCTGACCGGGATTCAGAAGCGATTTGTTTTCCATGGCGCGACAAATGGAGGATTGGGCAAGGCGTTTGGTACCCGCGGCAGGGGTCGAACCTGCGACCTTTCGCTCCGGAGGCGAACGCTCTAATCCACTGAGCTACGCGGGCACGGGGCAGAAATAAACGATAGCATAGCGACAAGAAGCAGAGCCAGCGGAAAGAAGACGCGGGGTGACCACGCGGAGGCCCTGTTAGGCCGGGCTTCTGACACATGTTCCGCGTTACACTTTGCGGCCCCCACTTGCAAAATGCTTCGCTAGTCGTATATCAAGGTGGCTGCATGTCCCAACAATCCAGCTTTTCTCAGGTGATCGAGTTGCTGCGGGCGGAAGCCGCCGCCATCGGCAAAGCAGCGTCGCGGTTAAAAGCTGAAGAGATTGATCGCGTCGTCAACATCTTGTCGGAATGCAAAGGCAAGATTGTTCTGCTGGGCGTCGGCAAATCGGGAATCATTGCCCAGAAGATCGCTGCCACTATGACCAGCAGCGGTACGGCGGCGGTTTACCTGCATCCATCCGACGCACTGCACGGAGGCCTGGGCATCGTGACGCCGGACGACGTCGTAATCATGTTGAGCAACAGCGGCGAGACTGATGAACTGTTGGAGCTGCTACCTTATCTCAAGCGGCGCCACGTGCCGCTGGTCGCGATCGTTGGCAGTCTCAAGTCGACTATTGCGCAGAGAGCGGACGCCGTAATTGATGCCTCCGTGGATCAGGAAGCTTGCCCGCTGAATCTGGCTCCCACTGCCAGTACGACGGTGGCATTGGCGCTGGGCGACGCGCTGGCGATGACCTTGATGCAGGCAAAAGGACTAACCCAAACGGACTTTGCTTCCAATCATCCGGCCGGACAACTTGGCAAGCGCCTCACCTTGCAGGTTACGGATTTGATGCATGGCGGTAAGCAGAACCCGACGATTAACGTGGACGCCGCCTGGATGGAGATCATTACCACGATTTCGCATTACGGCCTGGGCGCCGTAAATGTCGTGGATAGCGAGGGCCGCCTGGCTGGCATAATCACCGACGGTGATTTGCGGCGTTCGCTGCAGCGAATCAATCCTGCCGATCTCGCCTTTGCGAACATCAAGTGCGACGATTTGATGACTCGCAATCCGATCGTGACGAATCCTGAGATGCTGGCCTTTGACGCTTTGCGCTTGATGGAAGACCGTCCGTCACAGATTAATGTTTTGCCGGTCGTTGATGGTGACCGATTGTGCGTTGGCCTGATTCGGTTGCATGACATTGTGCGCAGCGGGTTGTGAAATACATCAGGAAATTTAACGCAAAGGTCGCCAGGGTATTCGCAAAGGTCAGCAAAGAGGTTCTCCATCGCGCGCCTTTGGGACTTCCTTTGCGCTCTTTGCGTTAAAGTCATGATTCGCTACGACTCGAGTGAGGGAGTTCATTGAAATGGAAAATCGTAGTTTTGCTATTCAGAAACTATTAGCCTTTATCGTCCTACTTATTTCTTCTACTGTTGTGCTGGCTCAAGAGTCATCCGCGACACGCAGCCGGCGCGCCGACGAAGCGCCCGCTGCCGAAGCCACGATTACGGTCAACGAACAGTTTCTGAATGCTTTCCTCACTGGAATTTTTGACAACTTGCGCGAACCGTCGATGCCTTTGACGATCGGCGGTGCAACCTCGGATTCACAATGCCCCAGCGAAATCCGGCTAAAGCGTGAAGTCAATGGTGTGCGGACCGCGATCCATTTTGAGCAGGGTCGCATTGTGGGTCCACTCGCTTTTTCAGGAGCTTACAGTTCGACCTTGATGGGTTGCATCGCATTTTCGGGCTGGGCCGACGCTGAGATGACTCTGGAATTCGACCAGACCAGGCGGGCGCTGATGGCGCGCTTTCATGTTCGAGAAATCCATCTCAAGGATATACCTGTGGTTCTGAATGGGCCTTTGCTGAACATGGTCCAGGGCGCGGTTGATCGTCGCTACAATCCGGTAGCGCTGTTTACCCTCGATCAGCTTTCGACGCGGGTCAATATCCAGCCGGCCGGCGGGGCCCTGCAATTACGCGCTAAAGAGATTCGTCCGGAAATAACTCCGTCCGCGCTGACGCTCCATATCAAGTACGAGTTCGTGCGCGGATAGGTCAATACTCGCGGTGTCAGAAGCCCGCGCATGAGCAAGGGCAACAATCGGCGCGCGCTTCGTGGTAGTAAGTAGGCGCATTTCGTACTCTCCTAACGATGTGTGACGGTCAATCTGGCCCTCCCTAACCGCCCCACCCCAACCGGGCTGCTCGGTTGGGGACCCCGGTGGTCGGGCTTCTGGCACTCCTGACCTACGTCTTGCCTTCCTTCTTCCCCCTTTTGTTTCCTTCTGATAAAATCCGCCCACTTCAGAATAACTAGCCCGAAAATCTCCGGGAGGATTCGATCTTGCGAAAAAGAAACTCTGCATTTGCAGCCGTGCTGATCATCGCGGCTGCGTCCTTACAGTTTGCGCAAACGACTGACGCGTCGCGCTATCAGATGCCGCCGAAAGAAATCGTCGCGGCATTCGACACGCCGCCTTTGCCGCAAGCGATTCTGAGCCCTTCAAAGCAGGTCATGGCGCTGTTGTGGCGCAGACCCTACCCAACAATCGCCGAGCTCTCTGAGCCAATGCTGCGGCTGGCCGGCGTGCGCATCGATCCCAGGGTAAACGGTCCGCACCTCAACGCCCGGATTTATGCAATCGCATTCAAAAAGGTGGCCGAGGGCAGCGAGGTAAAGGTGGTCGTGCCCCCGCGGCCCAGTATTTCAAACGTGCGTTTCTCGCCGAATGGCGCGCACCTTTCGTTTCTCAACCGGAAAGACGATCGCATCGAGTTGTGGGTGGCCGATACGGCAACCGGGCGAGCGAAGCTGCTAACTCCATTAGATCGCCTGAACGCGACCACCGGCGACCCTTGCGATTGGCTGCAGGACAGCACGACCGTGATTTGTGAGTTGGTGCCAGCAGGACGCGGCCCTGCGCCGCCGGCGCCCATCGTGCCCGCGGGTCCAAACATTCAGGAGAACAAAGGGAAGGCCGCGCCGGCTCCGACATTTGAAGACATGCTCAAGACAGCGCACGATGACGCGCTGTTCGAATACTACTTCACCAGCCAACTGGCGGCGATTAACGTCAACTCGGGCCGCAAGACTCTGATTGGAAGGCGGGCCATCTTTGGCATTGTTTCGCCATCGCCCAACGGCGAGTACCTTTTGGTTTCGCGAATCAAACGTCCGTTCTCGCATTTGATCCCGGTGAATGGATTTCCGGAAGAGGTTGAGGTCTGGACCCTTGGCGGCGAGCTGGTGCACCGAATCGCCGACGTCCCCTCGCGCGAGGGCGTGCCACTGACCGGCGTGCAGACCGGCCCGCGCGGGATTCGCTGGCGGCCGGATCAGCCGGCGACGGTAATTTGGTCCGAAGCGCTCGACGGCGGTGATCTCAAAAACAAGGTCCCATTTCGTGACAAAGTAATGTCGCTGACCGCGCCCTTCAAAAACGCGCCCACAGAGTTTGCCAAAACTGAATGGCGGCTTGCAGGCCTTGGCTTTACCGAGAGGGGATTGGCGTTGCTAAGCGAATCGGATCGCGCTTCGCGCCGCATACGCACGTGGATACTCGAGCCCGGCTCTGAACCGCGCAAGGTTTGGGATCGCCGTCAGGATGCTGCCTATGAGAATCCCGGCGCGCCCGTAATTCGCCGCGATAGTGGCGCGGGCGGCGGCGGAGGTTTTGGGGGTGGGGGCGGAACCGGCTCGATCATGCAGAGCGGCGACAACATTTTTCTTACCGGTCAGGGTTCGTCACCCGATGGCGATCGCCCGTTTATCGATCGGCTCAACCTCAAGACACTCAAGTCTGAGCGCCTGTTCCGCAGCGATGCAAAAGCGTACGAGACAGTCATCGCGCCGCTTGATGATGACGCCAAAACTGTTCTCACTCGTTACGAGACTCCCAGCGATCCGCCGAACTATTATGTTCGCAATCTGAGCGATAATTCGCGGCGCGCGGTAACCGCGTTCACTGATCCACAGCCGCAGCTTCGCGGCGTGACGCAACAACGTGTGACCTACGAGCGTAAAGACGGGGTGAAATTGTCGGCGACCTTGTATCTGCCCCCGGGCTACAAAAAAGGCGATCGACTGCCGGTAATTATGTGGGCATATCCGCGTGAATTCGGCGATCCTGATTCGGCCAGTCAGATTACCGGCTCAGCCAATCGCTTCACCTTGATCAGCGGTTACTCGCACTTGTTTCTGCTCTTGTCCGGCTATGCAATTCTCGACAATCCGACTATGCCCATTGTCGGGCCGGGCGAAACTGCCAACGATCGTTATGTAGAACAACTGGTATCGAGCGCTGAAGCTGCAATCGACAAAGTCGTGGACATGGGAATAGGCGACCGCGACCGGATCGGTGTGGGCGGCCACAGCTATGGCGCGTTCATGACGGCGAATTTGCTGGCCCACTCGCGGCTGTTCCGCGCCGGCTTTGCTGAAAGCGGCGCGTACAATCGTTCGCTGACACCATTCGGTTTTCAAAGCGAGCGGCGCACTTTCTGGGAGGTCCCCGATCTATACGCAAAGATGTCGCCGTTCTGGTACGCGCACAAGGTAAAGGATCCGATCCTCTTGATGCATGGCGAAGCTGACGACAACTCGGGAACTTTCCCGATCCAGTCAGAGCGTTTCTACATGGCGTTGAAAGGTCAGGGAGCGACGGTGCGTTACGTAACCCTGCCGTTCGAAGCGCACGGCTACGCGGGTCGAGAAACCCTGCTGCACATTCTGGCAGAGCGAATTAATTGGTTCGACAAGTATGTAAAGAACGCGCCGCCGCGAAACAAACAAGAAACGGCGGCGAATTAAGCTGCTCACTCGGACGTTGCAACGCCATAACATTTCATTAGATACCGCGTAGGAGAGGAGGTAAATCCGAAATGGGTTGGATCGCCCGACTGTTCAAGTCTGAAGACTCTCAAAGTGACGAAGATTCGACCGAGCAGACAACACCCTCAGCGCAGAGATCAGAGCCGAAACCTGACAAACATGAAGCGCCGGCGAGAATCGCTGTGGGCAACTGTGCGAGTTGTGGACAACTGCTTCGAATGAAGAAGCATGCGGTAAAGTCAGTCGTGCGCTTGACATGCAAGTGCGGGGCTGCCAACGAGGTTGTGGTACCGGATGAGATTCTCAACTCGGCTGACGTTACCGCGGCGAAGGAAGCCCGTCAGCCCGAGCCCTACGAAGATCCTCCTGACGTGAAACTGGTTGTTGAGTCAGCCCGCAGGCTGCTCGAAATCTATCAGTTGCGACCTGAAGGGTTCTTAAGTTCAAGTCCGGATCCTTTAAGGCAGGAGATTCGCGAGATTGGCCAGCGTCTATACCAGACTGGCGGCGACGACTTGATGTTTCGCGCGCACGAGGAGTTCCGGCGCAAATGCAATGTTCTGGGCGGACCGCGAAACCTGGAAATGATGTGGCACGGGATTGGTGAGTGGCAAGGGTAGATACTTGTTCTTCGCTCTGATCTACGCAGAGAAAAGCCCGTTTTTTCGAAACACTCCTGGCTTATTTCTGAGGTGTGTTAATCGGAGTGTTCATCGTCAGGCGCTTGGGCGAATTGGCTGACGTCGCTGACTCGTCTGGTGATTGCGCCGCCACGTCGACAACCGCCGTCCAGGCGACATTATCTGTTATGCTCGTTCCCGTCGCCCGTCTATTCCGCTGACAATGCAAACGAAGATCGTCGCGCCAAGAGCGGCTTCTCTTAAGATCTTTCTGCTGACTGTGGCAGTGCTTTTCACAAGTGAGTTCTTAATGTTCCCGCGTGCGCCATTACTTCAATACGTTGGCGTGCGGTTCTGCGGAGTAACCGTGAGGCGAGAGCGCATTCGTTGTTGCCAACGCCTGGATGCGCCTTGCTCCTCAAACTGGTCCATCATTTCGTTGAGCGTTTCGCCGCCGAATTGGCGCATCTTCAGATAAACAAGCGCCGGCACGATCGAGATTAGCGGCAGGATGAAAACGTTAATCAGTTCAGCGAATTGAGTGAAGATTTTGAAACGAATCTTACTGTGCGATTGCTCGCTGGTTTTGAATCCAATCAGCGCCCCGACAATCGAACCAACCAGGATCGGTACCATGAACTGAATCAGAATCACCAGGATGATTGTGCGCCATGAACGCGACGCAAGTGCGCGAGCCCGCATTCGTGCTGCCTTCGTTTCCAATCCTTCCATCAGCACCACCGGCGCCCAAAGATAGTAACGAACAGTCATCACAATCCCGGGCACGACGCACAGGATCCAGCCGAGCATGATCCGCAGAGCGAGGAGAATCCCAGTTTTGAAAAACGGCCGCCAGCGCTGGCGTAACACGTAGAATGCGGCGCGCAACTTCACCGGTTTCATGGGCATAACGGCGAGCTGAGTAACAATAGTGGCGGTCACGCCCGAGATGATCGACCCGGTCAGGAACTTTGCGACGATCGACAGCAACGCGATCGGTATGCCGATCGCTATAGTGGCCGGTTTACTGAGTTGCTTATCAGCAAGTCGAAATGCGAGCGACATCGCCATCACGATAAAGACAGGGATGTGCGCCAGCAACGATAACTTGAGAAACTCCGGAAAGTATTCGCTGTAAAGTGAGAACGCGCGCCGGTAGAGGGCGCCTAGTCCATCCGAGTTCGCGCGGATCGCGTTGGAAAAAGCCACCGCCGATTGCGGCCGCGCGGCTGGATCTTTTTCCAGCGCCGACATAATTACGCGCGAGACTCGCTTGCGTAATTTGGGATTGTGCTCGCGCAGTACCGTCGGCTGACTTTCGTTATGTGCGCGGATTACCGCATTCGTGTCGCCGGTGAATGGCGGCGACCCAGCCAGCATCTGGTAAGCAATGATGCCCAGGCTGTAGATGTCTGATCGCGGATCGAGACTTTCACCGCGGCATTGTTCGGGTGACATGTACAGCGGCGTCCCCAGAATCGCTCCAACCCGCGTAAGGCTTGCCGTAGGCGCCGTTGTTTGCGCATCCGTAGTGCGATGCCCCACGTGTTGGGCGCCGGCAGTCTGCTGAGCTCCTCCGGCAAACATCCGTGTCTGGTCGACTTCCTGGGCCGCTTGAGTCATCCGCGCTTCCTCCTGGCTCTCAGGCTCAGGTTGAACCAGCGTTTCAGATTCCAGGTTGGCGAGTGGAGCGCCGGGCATCCGGCTTGTCTCTAACTCTGAAACGCCCGCTGCGGCAGTTAACGCGATTGGCGAGTCCGAAAGATGAATAGTTGGCGTGTCCTCGTTGCTCCTGGTAATGGGAGTAACTTCCGGAGCGGTCACGCCCGCCTCAGCGAGTTTGGCGATTCCAAAATCCAGCACCTTTACACGGTAACCACCCAGGCCGTTTGGCTCGAGCCAGATGTTGTCCGGCTTAAGATCGCGATGAACTATGCCCTGATGGTGCGCTTCCTGCACGGCAGAGCAAACCTGCTCCAGAATGTCCACCGCCCAATAGAGTGGCAGACGCTTTTCTTCGGCCAGCACGTCGCTCAGGGTGCAACCGTCGAGATACTCCATTACCAGATAAGCGACTCGTTCAGGGCCGGAGCCGGAGAATCCAAAGTCGGTCACGTCCACCACGTTCGGATGACGCAGACGGCCCGCTGCTCGCGCTTCGCGCTTGAAACGTTCGACAAACTCCGGATTGCGCATGAATTGCGGCGCGATCAATTTCAGCGCGACGTATCGCTCGGTGCCGAGATGGGTGGCCAGATACACAGCGCCCATACCGCCCTGTCCGAGCAGGCGCTCGAGGCGGTACTTCTCATCAAGTACCTCACCGACATAATGTTCCAGGCTTGTCATGATCAGGAGTCGATAAGCCACGAAAAGGCACAAACAGCGCAAAACGATTTCAAGACAAGATCCCGCTATGCTGCAAGAGAGTTGTCTGATTTCTTCGCATATTTCCTTGAGCCTTTTGTGCTTTTTGCGGCCAGTCTTTCTTCAGTTAATCCCAGCGCGCGTCCTGCCAGTTGCGCTTGCGCAGCTTCTCATCAGTCCAAAAACGCTTGAGCAATTCTACGCGCGGATCTTCAGCAATGTTTCCGGTAAGCACTATGGTTACTACGTCGTACCGGTAAGGCGAACCCATAAGACCGAGCATGCGTCGATAGCCACGAGCGGCGCGCGCAATTTGGCGTTGCTTGCGCAGGTCAACGTTAACCTGAGGCGGGGCGAACTCGTCTGAAGCGCGGGTCTTGACTTCGATGAAGCAGAGCGTCGGCCCGTCATATGCGACCAGGTCAATCTCGGCATTTACTGTGACGTTGCGCGTGTTGCGGCCGATCGGAATACTGAAATTCGCAGCCACGATGCGATAACCTGAACGCTCGAGATATGCAGCGGCCAAAGCTTCACCGCGTTGACCAAGGCCGAAGTGCGACGCGGCATCCGGCGCAGGAATGACCGCCTGGTTGGTTGGTGGACAGTCAGCCTGGTTCCGGAAAGTGAATCTCATCTTTGATAGAGACAATCTTTGCCGCTCAAGCGGAAGGCTCGGCTTGTTTCTTGGTAGTCGCAGTTTCGCTCGCCGCCGCGACCGGTTTGGTATTGACCTTGCTCTTCTTGGGCCGGCGCCTGCCGAAAGTTCCACGCCAAATCTTCCCTCGTCGCGATCGCTGATCACCTTTTCCCATGAATCATGACTCCTTCGAACTTAGTGTTTGAGTATCGAACCTGACCTAACGGAAAGTTTCATCGAGCTTCGGCAAAGTTCTTTCCAGACTCCCTCTCCCTTTGGGAGAGGGTTGGGGTGAGGGCTTGTGTGCCGCCACCCGGCCCCTATCCCCTCATCCCCGGCCCTTCTCCCAGCGGGAGAAGGGAGCAAGTTACTTCTTCATTAACTCAAGCACCGCTGCGGTCATTGCTTTGACGCCGGTGCGCAATGTTGGTTCCGGCAACGGCGCGAACAAACTCGAGTGCAGCGAAGGCAACGGCTTGCCCGATGTTCGGCTCGCTTCAACGCGCGACGGTTCGATCGCTCCCAGCCACATCATCACCGCGGGAATCTGGTGATCGAGACTAAGCCGCCCAAAGTCCTCGCTGGCCATTAGCGGTGGCGTCTTAACGACATTAGCCGCCCCAATCTGCCTGCCCATGGCATTTGCCAGCCGCTCTGTCAGTTGAGGATCGCTGTAGAGCGAAGGCGCATTTTCGCTTTCAATCACCTTCAGGATGGGCGCGCGATCTTCAGGGACTCCAGCGGCGAACGCAACCCCCTTCGCGATCCGTTCAATGGACGCGAGGATACGTTGGCGCACTTCCTCTTTGTAAGTGCGGATGGTGAGTTGCAGCACGACCTCGTCAGGAATGATATTGCGTTTAGTGCCGCCATGAATCGAACCGATAGTGACGACCGCCGGATCCAGCGGAGAATTCTCGCGACTCACGATGGTTTGCAGGGCCAGGATTGTTTGCGACGCGATCACGACGGGATCCTTGGTTGATTCTGGCTTGGACCCATGTCCGCCCAGACCTCTGATTGTCAGATCGACTGAGGTAGAGCTGGCCATCGCATAACCGGGACAAAAAGTTATCTTGCCCGCTTCGACATCGGCGCTGTCGTGCATGGCAAATGCGAAATCAGGTTTGGGAAAGCGGGTGTACAAACCGTCGGCGAGCATTGCTTTCGCGCCATCAACGGTTTCCTCCGCCGGCTGGCCAATCAGAATCAGAGTGCCTCGCCATTGGTCTTTCAGCGCGACCAGCATCCGGGCAGTTCCGATCAAGTTGGTGATGTGAACATCGTGCCCGCAGGCGTGCATCACGCTGACTTCCTGACCGGCGTCGTTCCTGGTTTTCACCGTGCTGGCGTATGGCAGGCCGGTCTTCTCCCCAACCGGCAGTGCGTCGAGGTCTGTGCGTACCAACACCGTAGGCCCGTCGCCGTTTTTCATCACCGCAACGACGCCGTAAGCTGTGAACTCAGGCCGCTCGTACTTGCCGACGCGTTCGGTTACCGTGAAGCCGAGTGCACGAAGTTGCGCCGCCAGGAACGCTGAAGTCTTCTCTTCATGATGTGAAAGCTCCGGCGCCGCGTGCAGCATCTTGTAAGTTGAGACCAGCTGGGCAATCTCTCGATCGACCAGTGCGTCGAGCGACTGTTGAGCTAACGCGGGTGTGACGACGATCAGACTAAAGACAAAGACGAGCAAGGGTTTGTTTTTCATCACTCTTTACGTTCGAGACTGCGGGATTTCGGTAGCACGATACCTTAGTCATTGAGAGCGGGCAACTTTATGAGGGCCGGTCGGAAAGCGCATGGCCGTAGGCCTCGTTAGAGGCCTAATGTTTATAGCACCGAACCTATTGCAAACTTCAACAAGCTCCTTTAGGAGCGAGAGATGTCGCTCCTTAAGGAGCTTCAGTTATTCCCGGTGGACTCGGGCTATAAACATTGCGCTCCTAGCGGAGCGAAGAAGATCAAGCCTACGCCGTGGTGTGTGCCGTGGACCGAAAGGCGCTCGTGGGACTGAAATCGCCTCATACCGCCGGATAATCCGGCGCGAATGCCGAAAGTCCGAGCCGGGGCGCGGCCAGCATCAGGCCGATGATCGTCTTGGCGTCTTCTATCTCGCCGTCGGTAATCATTTGCAAGGCGCGATCGATTGGCAGTCGCACTACTTCAATCATCTCGTCGTCCTCGAGGCGCTGCGCCGTTTCGCTGAGATCGGTGGCCAGATATAGCCACATCTTCTCTTCACAGAATCCCGGGCTGACAAAGAACTCGGAAAGCTTTTCCATTTTGCCGGCAACCAGTCCCAACTCTTCCTCCAACTCGCGCCGGGCTCCTTCCTCCGGGCGCTCTTTGTCGTTCAGAGTGCCGGCCGGTAGCTCGAGCAGGTAACGAACTGCCGGGTGGCGATACTGGCGCACGAGTCCAATCGTCCCGTCGTCGAAGGCCGGCAAAATCACCGCGCTGCCCGAATGATGGACTACCTCGCGCACGTAGGTCTGATCGCCCTCGCGTATCGTGTCGACAGTCACGTCGAAGACGCGTCCGGAGAATATCTTTTTCGAATCCAGGAACTCAGGTGTTTGTGAGTCAGCCATGATGTGTAGACGAATAGTGTAATTTGAAGAGACTGCGTCGGCAATGGTAGCGCGAGAAAACCGGTTTGTTGATCAGGTAGCGCCCCCAGGGTCGTGTTGCTAAGAAAACCGCACCGGGATATTCATCGTCTCATTAACACCTCGCTTGAGCGAGGTGACAACAGCCAACTAGAAATGCGCAATAATATACTTGGCTCATCGAGCGGTCATAGTGCGCTGGTCATCAACGCAATCACACCAATGGCTCTGCCACGCCGATGCGCGGCAAGTCTTGGACTTGCCGCTAGGTGCCCAACTAATCTAACGGTCTACGACCGCAGCGGGTCGGAGACCCTTGGGAAAGAAGGTTCGTAGCCGGCAAGTCGGAGACTTGCCGCGCATCGGCGTGGCAGAGCCACTGTCGGCATCGCTCGATGATTACTGCGGTTCTATGAGTCAACTATATTGATGCCACCTTTTTCTCTCGCAGTACTTCCTGAACCCCGCCCACCAGATACAGCGACCCGGTAACGCACACGAGGCCATTTGTCCGAGTCACTTGCTTGGCAATACGCAGCGCTTCGTCGACCGAATCTGCATAGATGACCTTGCTTTGATCAAAGCCAGCTGGCAGCGCCATCTTTAGTAGTTCGAGCGAAGCAGCCCGCGGATTATTGAGTTCTGTGAGAATTAACTGATGGGCGGCAGGAAAGATTACTTTGGCCATTTCGTCTAATGCTTTATCTCGCATCGCGCCGAAAATAATAATGATCGGTTCCTTAACGAATTCATCGAGATAATCGCGCAACGCGGCGGCCGCCGCCGGATTGTGCGCGCCATCAAAGAGCATCCGAGGTTTGCCATCCCACATCTCCAGACGTCCCGGATGCCCGGCTGATTCAAGACCATTGATGGTTGCTTCAGGAGTAATGTCGAAACCATTTTCCCTTAAAGCCTCGGCGAGGCCGATCGCAATCGAGGCATTTACAATCTGATGACGGCCGCGCAGGCCGAGCTGAACCTCTGTGTATTCGTTGCGGGCGGTTGAGAAGATGACGACGCACCGGCCGTCCCCAGATGCGGTACAAGGACTATTCGAATGAACGAACCTCGGTTCGACGCCTACGGTTTTAGCCCGGCGCGAGATGACATTCAGAGCTTCTTGTTCCTGAGGGGCGACCACGGCCTTCACACCAGTTCGGATGATGGCCGCTTTTTCCGCGGCGATCTCAGCCAGGCTGTGGCCCAGATACTCTTCATGATCCATTGCAATCTGTGTGATCGCGACAATATCAGCGCCTGCCGCAGTAGTTGAGTCCAGCCGCCCTCCCAGTCCGGTTTCCAGAATCGCCAGCTCAACCCTGGCTTCGCGAAAGGCGAGTAAGGCAATTGCCGTTACATGTTCAAAAAAAGTCGGCAGCGCCATCAACTTGCCTTGCTTTACCAATTCTTCCGCAGTTTGCCTGACCTGCGCGGTCAAACGCGCGAAGTCTGACTCTGAGATGGGTTTACCGTCGATCGAAATGCGTTCCGTAATGGAAACCAGATGCGGGGAAGTGAAAATTCCGGTTCTGATGCCGGCGGCACGACAGATGGAATCCAGCATGACCGCGACGGACCCTTTGCCGTTGGTCCCGGCAATCTGGACCGCGGGGAATTGTTTCTGCGGATCACCGAGGGCTCGCAGCAGCGTTTCAGTATTAGTCAGACCGAGCTTGATGGTGAGCGTCTCGTGGCCGAGACTGAGAAGGTAGGAAAGCGCCTGGTCGAAGTTCATCTCTGTGTGGGTTGCGGTGTTTCAGCGCTGCAAACGAGCGAGCAACACAAAGACGATCCACGAAATCACACGAAGCTCACAAACATATTTCGCGTTGATTCGTGTGGTTTCGTGGATCGCTATCGCCGCCGGCGAATTACAGAGACCCCGGGTCCGCGGTCTCTTAGCCGGGTGAACCTGAAACCTGAAACTTGAGACCTGAAAGCTGCGCAGTGCTTTCGCGAGTGATGTCAGGATTCATCATAAAGTCCAGGGATTTGATAATGTAGGGACGCAACTCGCGCCGATCGACAATCGCGTCTACCATTCCGTGTTCCAAAAGAAACTCAGAACGCTGAAAGTCCTTCGGCAGCTTCTGGCGGATTGTTTGTTCAATGACGCGCGGGCCGGCGAACCCAATCAGAGCTTTCGGCTCGGCCAGGATCAAATCTCCCAGCATGGCAAAACTTGCGGTCACGCCGCCGGTAGTCGGATCAGTTAGCACGGAAATGAACGGCAGGTGACGCTCTTCCAACGCTGCCAGCGCGGCGGAAATTTTCGCCATCTGCATCAGCGATAGAGTGCCTTCCTGCATCCGAGCGCCGCCCGACGCCGCGAAGATAACCACCGCGCCGCGTTCCTTGATAGCTCGCTCGATCAGGCGCGTGAGCTTCTCGCCCACGGCCGAACCCATCGAGCCACCAATGAAATTCATGTCCATCGCGCCGGCCAAAACCCTGTGCCCGCCGACTTTTCCGCGCGCCGTGATTACCGCTTCAGGCAGGCCGGTGGCGCGTTGCGCCTGGGCAATTCTTTTAACGTAAGGCTTGCTGTCGACAAAATCGAGCGGGTCGGTCGAGACAACTTCCGCATCCAGCTCTTCACAATACGCATCGTCGAACAACATCTCCAGACGGTCGTAAGCCCCGACGCGAAAGTGATAATTGCAGTGCGTACAAACCTGGAGCGCCTCTTCGAGTTCTTTCTTATAGAGATGCGCGCCGCATTCCTCGCAGCGCACAAAGACGTTCTCAGTGCGGACGACGCGCTCAGAGTCGCGCACCGGCTCGATCTTGCCTTTCTTTTTGCGAAACCAGGGCATAGCAAAAGCAGAGGTCAGAAGTCAGAGATCAGAAATCAGCCCCCTAAATCAAATGAAACCTTCAAGATTGAGCATTGAGGTTAAGAAGCCTAGCACAAAAGCAGAGGTTACAGAACTGTGAGCCGTAGTTATGAGGCAAGGCGCTGTCGCTGCTGGCTTCGATCTCAAAACTCGATCCCCTTTTGCGCCCTTATCCCCGCTTGAAATGGATGCTTTACTTCGGTCATCTCAGTGACCAGGTCGGCGGCTTCGATCAATTCTTTGGGTGCGTCGCGGCCGGTGACCACGATGTGCACGCTCGGTTGGCGTTCACGAGTCGCGCGGATTTCTTCCAGCACCTCTTCTACCGGCAACATGCCGTAGCTCAAAACGTAAACAATCTCGTCAAAGACGAGCATGTCGTAATCGCCGCTGCGAAGTTTTTCACAGCACAGATTCCAGGTTTCGCGGGCAGTCTTCCGATCCTGCTCAGGGTTCTTCGTGTCCCAGGTGAAGCCATCGCCCATGGTGTGGACTTCGATGCCCAGCTTTTCGGCGGACTCGTGTTCACCATAACGATCGTTTCGCGACTTCATGAACTGAATCATGCAGCAGCGCAGTCCCTGGCCCGCGGCGCGCATCATCAAACCGAGTGCGCAGGTGGTCTTGCCTTTACCGTTGCCGGTATTGACGATCAGCAGGCCGCGCGTCTGCTCCTGATAATCCTCGCGACGCCATTTATATTTTCGCTCTTTAGTCATGGAGTCAGAACGGCCTGCGGTAGCGGGCCGTTGAACTGGAGATACCAAAACTCTCGGTGGCTGGGATCAAACCGCCCGCTACCGCAATTCTGACTAATCAACTCAGGTAGGTCATCACCCTGGCCATTAATCACGTAATCCACGGCGCGGGCTATGCTCTCTTCATTCCATAGGTATCGTTTACTACCCTTATCCGCCCATGGACTCACCGTGTCTTGCCAACAACCGTTTTTTGCGCATTCTGCGGGTCGCATTAGCTTTGAATGCGTTAAGAGCGATTTCCGGTTTCTTTTCGCCTATCGAGACGACCGAATGAACGTGGTTTGTTCGCACGTTGATTGCGTGGAGATGCCAGCTTCGAATCTCGCAAGTCTCGCGCGTTGCAGCTTCTACGCAGTGGCGTTGGGCAGCGCCAAGCGTAACTATTTCCCTCGTGAGCCTCCCCGCATTGGTTTCACGCCATTTCTTTTCGGGCGGCAAACGCGGCGATTTGTATTGATTGCGAAAGCGATTGACGGAGCCACGCTCGTCACCATGCAGCCATGTTCCGTAGGTACGAAACGTAATCAGGAAAGCCAGAGGAATATCCGCATCGTTCCACATAACCCTACGGCAGCGACACTTGATTACCGATACCGATTAGCGCACGCGCTACCAGATCAACCGCCCGCTACCGCAGGCGGTTCTGACAAGATCATCAACGACAACAATTACTGCAGCGCATCGTCGGTGATGTCTTTCAATCCATTCGCGCGCTTGACCGCGTCCTGCAGGAGCGGCACGAGTTTCTGCTCGATCTCTGCGAGTTCGCCTTTCAGCGTGCAGCCAGCGGCGTTGCGATGGCCTCCACCACCGAATTGTTCGGCCACCTTGGCCACGTTGACGTCGCCCTTCGAGCGGAGGCTGGTGCGATAAACGCCCGGCGCGCATTCTTTGAATAACGCGGTAGCTTCGACCTCGCCCACAGTCAGCGGGTAATTCACGAAACCGTCCGTGTCTTCGTCGGAAGCCTTTGTCTGCTGCTGCATCTCCAGCGTCTGGCGCATCCAGGCGACGTGACCGCTCTCGTCACGCTGCGCGGTCGCCAACACCTGGCTAAGCAATTCAATCTTTGGCCATTGATAGCTGCCAAAAATTGCTTCCGCCGTCTTGGCCGGCTTGACGCCGGTCCGGATCAGCTCGGACGCAATCTTAAAGGTCCGTTCAGTGGTGTTTGAGTAATGAAACGATCCAGTGTCGGTAAGCAGCGCGGTGTAGACACACTCAGCAATCTCTTTCGTGACGCGCACGCCAGTGGCTTTGCACAGGTTGTAGATCATCTCGCCGACGGCTGAAGCGGTCGAGTCGATCCAGTTGACCGTGCCGAACAATTCCGTGGTCGAATGGTGATCGATGTTGACGACGAAATGCTTCTCGAGATCGATCAGCCCGGGCCGGTCGATGTCGGAACATTCGATCACAAAGATGGCATCGTAGGCTCGATCGGCCGCCGGTGTGACGCGGATGGCATGAGCACCCGGCAGTTGCTGGTAAGAGTGCGGCGCCGGGTCGCGCATGATGACTTCGATGTCTTTATTGAGCGCCTTCAGCAGCCAGTAGAGGCCCAGAGAGGAGCCGAGGCTGTCGCCATCGGGGCGAACGTGGGAAGTAATCGCAAAGCGATCTTTCTTTTCAATTAATTCAACTACCTGGCTAAGCATAAAAAACCGTGAATGGTAAATCGTAAATTGTGAATAGACTTACGTGGGCAGCCACTGTTTACTATTCACGATTTACGATTCACTCCTTTTCCATTCTCTCCAGCAGCGCATCGACGCGCCCAGCCTGCTCTTCAACGGTGTCGCGCACAAAGTGCAGCGCCGGAGTATGCCGCAAGTTGAGCGCAAACCCTAATTGCTTGCGGACGTAGGGCGCCGCATGACGCAGCGCAGTCAAAGCCGTCAGGTGCTCCTGTTCGTCGCCCTGCACGGTCACGTACACGCTGGCATCGCGGAGGTCGTCAGCCACGCGGACTTCGGTCACCGTTACCAGCGTCAGGCGCGGGTCCTCAAGTTCATACCCCACGATCTGCGCAATTTCTTCGCGCAGTGTTTCCGCAATGCGCTCAGGGCGATGCATGTCAAACTACAGTAGGCAGGAAGCAGAAGGCAGGAAGCAGGAAACACGAAGAGTCCTGCCGTCTGGCTCCCGCGGTCTGCATCCTAAAGCTCCGTGGCGGCGACTTTTTCGATCACGTAATCCTCAATCTGGTCGCCCACCTTGATGTCGTTAAAGTTTTCCAGCCCGATGCCGCATTCAAAGCCCTCGCGGACTTCGGAAGCGTCATCCTTAAACCGGCGCAGCGAAGCGATGTTGCCTTCCCAGGCGACGACGCCATCGCGAATCAGACGCGCGCGCGCATTACGCTTGATGATGCCGTCGAGCACCATTGAGCCGGCGACCGCGCCAACTTTGGGGACCCGAAAGACTTCGCGCACTTCTGCCTTGCCCAGAATCTTTTCTTTCTCGATCTTCTCGAGCATGCCGATCATGGCGGCCTTAATCTCTTCTTCGACCTTGTAAATAATCGAATGCAGCCGGATATCGACGCTCTCCTGTTTTGCCAGATCACCGGCGCGCGATTCGGGCCGCACGTTGAAACCAATAATCACGACCGCGGTCGAAGCCGAGCCCGCCTGAGTGGCTGAAGCCAGCAACACGTCCGACTCAGTGATCGCCCCGACGCCGGAGCGAACAACTTTCACTTTCACGCGTTCGCTCGACATTTTTTGCAGCGTCGATTTCAACACTTCAACTGAGCCCTGCACGTCAGCCTTGAGTACGACCAGCAATTCCTTGACTTCCGTTTCTCCCAGGGCCTCGATGCCGCGCTTAGTCGTCTTGACCAGCGTGCGCTGGCGCTCGGCGGCCTGACGATGGCCGGAAATCTGCTGCGCGCGGGTCACGTCGGCAACCACCTGAAACGATTCGCCGGCCTGTGGTACGCCCTGCAGACCCAACACTTCGACTGGCGTCGCGGGCCCAACTTCGGTGACTGCCTCGCCACGGTCATTGAACATCGCGCGCACCTTGCCAAAGATTTGGCCTACGATGAAAGGATCGCCGACACGTAGAGTGCCCTGCTGAACCAAAGCAGTGGCCACTGAACCGCGGCCACGATCCAGCTTTGCTTCAAGCACCACACCGGACGCCAGCCGCGTCGTGCTGGCGCGCAAGTCCAAAATGTCCGACGTCAGAAGTATGGTTTCCAAAAGCGTCTCGAGGTTCTGACGCTTCTTGGCAGAGACTTCAACCATTTCCGTCTCGCCGCCCCAGGCAACTGCGTTGAGGCCTTGTTGCGAGAGCTCTTGCCGTACGCGGTCAGGATTAGCGTCGGGTTTGTCGACTTTATTGATCGCGACAACGATCGGAACACCGGCTGCGCGCGAGTGCTCGATCGCTTCGATTGTCTGCGGCATGACGCCGTCGTCTGCGGCAACGACCAGCACCACTACGTCAGTCGCTTTAGCGCCGCGCGCGCGCATCAAGGTAAACGCTTCGTGGCCGGGGGTGTCGAGGAACACGACTCGGCGCTTCTCGTTCGGATTGTCCGGGCTGGGGACTTGCACGCTGTAGGCGCCGATGTGTTGCGTAATTCCTCCGGCTTCACCGCCGGCCACATCGGTGGCGCGAATGGCATCGAGGAGGGAAGTCTTCCCGTGATCGACGTGGCCCATTACAGTTACCACGGGTGCGCGCGGGACCTCGACATCGTCCGCGTCGGTAGCGATCAGCTCTTCAAATTCCTCTTCGGCGACCATCTCTTCGAAGGGCACAAAACTGACGTCATAGCCAAACCGTTGTCCGAGCTCGGTGGCCACTTCGTCATTCAGGGCCTGATTAATAGTCGCGAACACGCCCTGTTGCAGCAGTAGCGAGACGATGTCCTTTGGCTTGATGCCGAGCTTCTCCGCAAACTCTTTGACTGTGGATCCTTCGACCAGACGCACGGGCTTCAGGGCCCCTGCTTCGCCATCCATGTCGAGGCGCCCGGCGATGCGCTGTTCCAACGTCAGCGTCGGAGGCGGCGCAATGAAATCACGATCAAACCGGCCGCCCTTGCCTTCGCCTCCGCGCTTGCCCATGCGGGACGATCCGCGTCGCGATCGGCGGCGACCGGCGTCGGGTGGCGGAATGTAAGTTGTTTGGGGAGTGGCGGTTTCTCCCGGTGTCCCGGCATATTCCACGCGACCGCGGGGCGAGCGCTCGCGGGGCCTCTCGCGCACGGCCGGCGCGGTTGGCGGCGGGGCTGCCGGCGCCGGCGCGCGGTCTCCATGGCGAATGCCGGCACTAAGAGCGGCGGCAGTCGGGCGCAACACGCGCACTTGCCGCGAAGGCGCGGGTGCGGAATCAACCGCGGCCGGCTCCGAAGTCAAAGCTTCGACAGATGTCTCTTCGGAAACGGATTCAGGCTGGACCGCTTCGACCGCCGCCAATTCATCTTCGGCCACGGCCGGTTTTTCAGCGCGTATCGCCGGCGACAACCTTCGAACTACGCGGGCCGGAGCAACCTGCGGCTGGGCCACCTGCTCATCGTCCGCGATCGGTTCCGGCTCAGCAGCCGCGACGGGGGCGGCAACTTCTTCTTCCGGCGCCGGCGCTTCTTCAACTACCGGACGCGCCGCTTTTTTTACGACCTTGACCGCGCGTTTGAGTACGGTGTCCTTCTTGGGGAAGTACTTGTCGCGAATCTTTTCGGCGAGTTCTTTCGAGATCGAGTTGGAGGGCACACTAACGTCGACACCTTCGCGCCGGACTTCTTCAATCAGGCGTTTGGTGTCGATCTTTAAGTCTTTAGCGAGATCGTAAAGGCGAACTTTGGAAGTGACTGCTGACATGCTCTCCTTGCTTACCTGCGAAAGTGTCGCCTTCGTCCACCTTCCGCAAGCACGCTTTAAGAGCGCTGCTACAGCAGGCGTTGGAGGCGAGCACGCGTGTTCTTTCGATTACGCGTGTTGCGAAGATTTGGCCGCATCATCGGAAGCATCTCATTGCTTCTCGTCCTTCAAGCTCTCGTCCGTCGCGGCCTCTTCGCTGGATGACGATTCGAGAGCGGAACTTGTTTGCGCTTCGTTTACGGAATCAACGAGCGCCGTATCGCTTTCTTCGGACCCTACCTCTTCGAGCTCGGCGGCCGTCAGGTCGGCTACCGCCAGCGAAGTCATATCAGGAGCAGGCGTGATTACGTCGGGACGCAGATCGCGTCCAACTTCCTGCAGCCGTAATTCGTCAACGCTGATGGGATCGGCTTCAGTAAGCGCCACCGGATCGGCAGAATTTTCTGCGCGAATGCTCTCTTCCGCGGAAAAAGGCACTCCCTGCTGGACGGCTTCATCGTATCCGGGGGCGGTCATTTCATCATTCGGCTCGACTTCCGCGGCCACAACATTCTCGTCCAGCTCTGCGGATGCGGCGTGTTGCTCAACCGAATCGTCACCGGCAGGTGCTTCCGATCCTTCGCCATCCTCGGTACCGGCCTGCAAACTCTGCTCGCGCAGCGCGATTACGGCGCGGGCCGCGGCCAGCATCGTCTCAGCCTCGTCCAGACTGACGTCGAGAAACTCGACCAAATCGTCGACCGAAGTTGCTGCCAATCCGTCAATATCAGTGACTCCATGTTCGGCGAGGGTGTCAGTTTGCTGCGCAGTGACGCCCTCGATGGCTGATAGCGGTACCGGCGCGCCGGAAGCGATCATCGCGCCCATTTGCTCGGCGACTTCCTTCTTCAATTCTTCTTCGCTGCGAATGTCGATGTTCCATCCGACCAACTTGGTGGCCAACCGCACGTTCTGGCCGCGCTTGCCAATCGCCAGGCTGAGCTGGTCTTCGTTGACGATCACTTCCATCTGCCGGTTTTCAATATCAGTGATGCGTACCTGATTGACCTTTGCGGGTGACAGCGAATTCGCGGCGAACACTGAAGGCTCTTCCGACCATTCAATGATGTCGATCTTTTCGCCGCGCAACTCGCGAATGATTGCCTGTACGCGCGAGCCCTTCATGCCGACACAGGCGCCGACAGGATCGACGTCGCGTTCGTTCGAAACCACGGCGATCTTGGCGCGCTCTCCCGGTTCCCGCACGCAAGACTTGATGACCACCGTGCCGTCGTAGATTTCCGGGACTTCCATCTCGAACAGGCGCTCGAGCAATTCCGGAGAGGTGCGCGAGACTTCGATCTGTGGCCCTTTCGATTCCTTTGACACGTTGGTAATGACGACGCGAATGCGCTCGCCCTGGTTCCATTGCTCGCCGCGCGACTGTTGCGAGCGAGGCAGGATCGCTTCCAGGTTGCCCAGATCGACAATCATGTTCCCGCGCTCAAAGCGCTTCACAAAACCGTTAACCAGCTCGCCAACGCGATCGATGTACTGCTCGTACACATTTGATCGGACCGCATCGCGAACTTTTTGGAAAAGAATCTGCTTGGCAGTTTGGGCTGCAATGCGGCCCAGCTCTTCCATAGGCATGGGCAGCAGTAGCGCGTCGCCAACCTCTACTTCATCACCGCCCAATTCCCGGGCTTCTTCAATCGAGAGTTCGGTTGACGGATCCGCGACGTCGTCGACGACGACCTTCGATGCAGAGAGCTCCAATCCGGTCTCAGGGCTCCAATCCACCTGGATGTCTTCGCCGCCCTTGAACTGTTTTTTCGCGGCGGCGCGGACGGCTTCCTTGATCGCTTCGATTACCAATTCGCGATCGATGCCTTGTTCCTGGCAAAGGGCCTCGATGTTTTGGGCAATACTAGTACTCATTAAGTTTGTTCTGCCGGTTCGTTAGAGAACCAATCTCATTTCAGTCTGCGTTCTTACCGATCAGTTGGCGATCGACTTCCTCTCGTTCGCGCGCCCGGTGGAACTCGCTATCCACGTCGACCTCCAGGTTTGCCTTGACGATGCCGTCAATCGAAAGTCTGACCCGGCCTTTGGTCTGGTCCTCAAAAATCACTAGCTGGTCGTCAACCCCGACGATACGACCGCGAAAATTTCTTTGGCCGTTAACCGGCGTCCGGACCTTGATCTTTGCCTGGCTCCCGGCAAAGCGCTCATAGTCAGCGGCTTTGTAGAGCCCGCGTTCAAGACCCGGCGACGAAACCTCGAGGGTATAGGCCGAATGAATAAAGTCCTCAACATCGAGGACCGTGCCCAGGTGCAGACTCACTTCCGAGCAATCTTCGTGAGTGATGCCCCCCGGCTTATCAATGAACACTCGCACTATCGGGCGGCCGTCCGGACCGGCGACTTCGGCGTGAACCAGTTCCAGACCATGGTCGACCGCAACCTGTTCGGCGATATCGCGTACCCGCTCTGCAACCGACCTTGAATCCATGAGTACCGGCGTAGGTTGTCAATTTGCGCTATTTGCGCCCAAAAGAAAAAGTGGGCGAAAACCCACCGGACAACGCATCCGACGATCCGAGTAAGCTGTGGATTATACGAGAAGGATTGGGTGGAAGCAAGCGAGCGTCAGGGCGTGCAAATGCCATGACCAGGGTTGCGGATTAGCACGCCGGCCCGTGGCGACGTGCCAATCAGATAGTTATTTAGGATTATTTATGGCTTGGTACCCGGCATGTACTCTTCGAGCAGCTTTTGCGCTCTCAGTCCCGGACTCACGACTGCCAGTTTCTGCGACCAATCATAGCCACTGAAGACGCCAACGAGTTCGCCTTTTTCGTTGTAGACCGGGCTACCGGAAAATCCATCGCGCGCGCTGATTTTTACCGACCAGTAATCGATCCCTTTAAGAGCGTAAGAACCGTAAAATGTCCCGTGGCTGACAATCCGGTCGCCGTGCGGGCGGGCAACCAGCATCAGTTTCTCGTCTTTATTTAGCGTCATTTGAAATGCCGGCATCAGAGTCTGTTTCCCGGCACTGCACACTTCAAGCAGTGCCAAATCAGCGTCCGGATCCACCTTTAATACTTTGGCCTGGCAGCCATTGGTATAGACCTTGACGTCCAGTTTGTCTTTGCGCCCGAATCCCAACGCCAGCTTCTTTGATTCGTCCAGGTCTCCAGAGACTACGTGATAGGCGGTCATCACCAAACGACCGCCAACCAGAAAACCGGTAGCGTAAGCATTGGGACCCCAGTTGAGAAACGAAATAACCCGCTGGAGAGGATTAGGACTGTGCTTGGTAAATTCCAATTCCAGCGAGATGGTGCGTTCCTGCTGCCTGATGGCGGCTTTATCCTTTGCCAGGGAAGGGGGCACCAGCATGACGAGCGCTGATGCAACCAGCATCAGACTGCACACCTGTCTTTTCATCGAAACCTCCTTAGTTAAGGGACGAAGGGTCATAAGAGGCTGGCGCCTCACATGATGGCTCACATTTCTACCACAGAAATTCGAAACTTGGAAGGTGCTTTCTACCCGCCTAACGGAAAAGTGTAAATGGCGGTCACCCAAAGACCTGACGCCTCTGGCAAGGAGTCTTCGGCGAGCGTGATTTCAGAGAGTTAAGACCCGCCCACGAGTTTGCTTCTTACAGCTTCGCTAACGGCCCGGCCGTCGGGATTGCGGTCGGCCAGACGGGCCATCGTGGCCTTCATCACGGCGCCCATTTCCTTCATCGAGCTGGCGCCCGTTTCGGAAATAGCAGCCGTTACTGCCTGTTCAATTTCCTCCGCCGACGCGGCTTTCGGCAGGTAGGACTCGATGACTGCAATCTCGGCAGTTTCTTTCTCAACCAGATCCTGCCGCGCGCCTTTCTGGTATTGCTCGATGGAATCTCGCCGCTGCTTTACCTGCGTGCGCAGAAGCTTCATCAACTCGTCGTCGTCCAACTCGGCGCCCTTCTCGATCCGACGATTGACCATCGCTGCTTTCAGCATTCGCAGCGTCGAGGTCCGGACGGTGTCCTTCGCTTTCATGGCCGCGGTCATGTCTTCAGCGATTTGTTCTCTTAAGCCCATGGCACCTCTCGGATTGGCATTTCTCTGGCTGCTGACACTCTAGCGCATCTGGCGAAAGTTAGCTAAGATGCAGCCCGATCTAATTAGCTGAACTGCTTTTGTCCTTCAATACATCAATTATGAACAAGAAGATTGTGAAGTCGCTACTGGCCATTCCCGTCCTTCTATTTGGCCTCTTATTGACGATTCAAGCTAAACCTCTATGTAAAAAGCAAACCGTCGAGGAGCTGGTCAAGACAGTCGCCGAGTCGTTTGAAGCGAAGACCCTGCGCAGCCTGGATGCCGATCGCCCTTACCTGGGGAAAGTAAGAATCATCATTGAGCACTCATTAGCGGGCGATAACGATAAGGACAGGTTTCTAATCAAGCGCTTCACCTCTTTTGCCAGGTTCGAAGCGTGGCTTAAAAGTCGTGAAATAGAAGAACTCCCGGGCAGGGAATCACGACCTCTGGAGCGCTGTGCGAAAGGCGTCTGCACTTACAATTTCGATGGCGGCATTCTGCACAATCACCTGTACCTGAAAAAGATCACCTACGGCATTCGCAACGGATGTCCGTACATTAAGACCATCTATATACTTGATGGTGATTGAGGTAGAGCCGGCGGAAAGTAAATGAATCTCTAGCGCCTACTCTGGAACTTGGTTAATATGACCTGGAATTCCGGATCCTTTGCGGCCCGGTGGCGAACGCGACATACGCTTTTCTGCTAACTGCTGCGTTCGCTTTTTCGGTACATGATTTCCCCCAACACCATTCTTCAAAACCGCTATCGCGTGATCCGCGAACTCGGGCACGGCGGCATGGGCACCGTCTATGAAGCTGTGGACCAGCGGGTGAACTGTGTCGTGGCGCTCAAAGAAACTTTTGCCGGCAAAGATGAAGAGGGACGCCGGGCATTCGAACGAGAAGCCTCGCTGCTCGGTAATCTCCGCCACTCTGCTTTGCCCAAGGTGATGGATTACTTCACTGAAGGTGATGGTGATTTCCTGGTGATGGAGTTTATTCCGGGATACGATCTCGCCGAACTGCTCGAATCGCGTGAAAGCCCGTTCCCTCAATCTCAGGTCCTGCGCTGGGCTGACGAGCTACTGAAAGTTCTGGAATATTTGCACAAGCAAGATCCGCCAATTCTCCATCGCGACATCAAACCGTCGAATCTGAAACTGACTAAGCAGGGAGAAATTTTCCTGCTTGATTTTGGCCTTGCCAAAGGGTCGCTGGGACAGATGGCAACACTGGAGACCAGCCGCAGCGTGCGCGGTTACACTCCTGTCTACGCCTCGCTCGAACAAATACACGGTCACGGCACGGACGCGCGCAGTGACATCTATTCTTTGGGCGCTACTCTTTATCACCTGCTGTCTGGAATTGCGCCCATCGATGCGCCGACGCGTTTCCATTTCGTCGAAGACGATCAGCCGGATCCTTTGCCTGCGATTGTGTCGCTTAACCCGCAAGCATCATCAAATGTTGCCGGCGTCATTCATCAGGCAATGGCTGTCAGCCGTAAGCAACGGCTGATAAGCGCCGCTGAGATGCGCAAAGCTTTGCGTAACGCCGCTGAAGAAGATGAGCGCCACAGCGCCGAGGAGGAATATCGGCGCGCCGAACAGAAGCGTCGCCAGCGTGAAGAGGAAAAGCGAAGAGCCGCACAGGAATCTGCCGCGCATGGCGAAGAAGACGGTCGACTTCAAGAAGCCAGCACTCGCAAAAAAGAAGACGAACGCCCAGCGCGTAAACAGGCCGAACCCGACGCGCGGCAGCAGGCGGAACAACTGGCAGCGCGCCAGCGTGAGGAAGCCGAAAGCGCCAGGCGCAAAGCGGCAGAACTCGCTCGCGCGGAACAGCGCGCTAAGGAAGCCGCCGATAAAGATGCCGGCCGCCGCGGTGCTAATCTTCAGCCGACCGTTCCCGCGCCACCCGGCCCAACAGTTCAAGGTCCGCGAGACACGCCGTCACCTGCGAGGTCGTCCTCGCAACCCTCTATCCAAACGATACCGGCGCCCGCACCTGAGCGATTGAAAACGGATCGCGACAGCGCCGGAGTCGATGTCAATGAATTGGCTCCGACCAGTGCGGCCGGAAGCAAACGCGCTCTGCTAATCGGCGCAGCAGTTCTCGCCGTTGCAGTTGTGGGGGTGATCGTCATTTGGTCTTTGAGCGGAACTACAAAACCTGATTCCTCTGCTTCCACACAATCTGAGACCGGGCAGCCTGCGAAGCCGGGAGAGAACAACCCGCCGCCAGGAATGGTCTACGTTCCCGGAGGCACGTTCACGATGGGCCGCAACGATGGCGACGAGGCCGAGCGCCCCGCACATACGGTGGTGGTGAAGCCGTTCTTCATCGACACATACGAAGTGACAAATGAAGACTACAGAAAATTCCTGGCTGCGAACCCGGGTCGCAGGTGGCCCGTCACCTGGAAGGGTGGATATTTCCCTCAAGAGGCGGCGCGTAAGCCGGTAACGGGCATGTGGTTGGACGAAGCAAACGTTTACGCGAAATGGGCTGGAAAGCGTTTGCCCACGGAAGAAGAATGGGAGTTCGCCGCACGGGGTACTGACGGCCGTCGCTATCCGTGGGGCAATGAATGGCAGAGTGAGTTAGCAAACGCAGAGTCTGGGCCGGGGTCGCCAGACGACTCGATACCCGCTAAATTCGCTCGTTTCCGCGACGTTGGGAACAGGGCTGGCAAATCGCCGTTCGGCGCATTCGACATGGTTGGCAACGCCTGGGAGTGGACCGTCAGCGACTTCCGACCGTATCCGGGCGGTACTCTGCCGGCGAATCAACCGGGCGGCGATCTGAAAGTAATTCGCGGCGGCAGTTATGAATCAACAAAGGACTATGCCACGACGACCTATCGCACCGGCTGGCCCGCGCACGGCGCGAAGACGTACGACCAGACAGGATTTCGTTGTGTAAAGGATGTGCAGTGATGTTACTGAGCGCAGCGCCGCCCGATGTGCAGAAGGTCTGACCTCCGACCGGCCGCTCTTTTGTTTTTTTTACCGTGTGATCGCGGCTGGGTGCCGCAGCCGTCGTTTAGGGAGATGACAATTACTGAAGACCACGGACCAAAGGGTCTTTCGATTGTGATGATGACCTTGTTGTCGTTCGCATTTGCTGCCTCGCTCACTCCGGGCCGGGCTGGGACGGCTTTGGAGAGTGAACCTTCTTCGCCCCCGACAACGAAAACAAATCGCACCAGTCCCCGGGGCAGAACGCCGGTCCTCCGAGCCCAAAATCCGCGAATTGAATTGGTGAGAATCCGACCGGGCAGCTTCATGATGGGATCGACTGAGGCCGGGACTTTTGAGAAACCTGCACACCGGGTCACGATCAGTTACGCGTTCTTTATGGGCAAGTACGAGGTCACCCAGACGCAATGGCAGGCGGTCATGGGAAATAACCCTTCGCGATTCAAAGGTCCGCGGTTGCCGGTTGAATGTGTGACGTGGGACGACACGCAGGCATTCATCGCCAAGCTGAATGAATTCCACGATGGCTTCCTATATCACCTGCCCACTGAGGCTGAATGGGAATATGTCGTCCGTGCCGGCACAAATACGGAATTTCCGGGTGAGGTGAATTCGTTGGGTTGGAACTATTCAAACTCAGGCGATCGTACTCATCCCGTTGGCACCAGAAACGCGAACGCGTTTGGAATTTACGATCTCCACGGGAATGTCTGGGAATGGTGTCAGGATTGGTATCACCCGACCTATGATGGTGCGCCGACGGATGGCAGTGCCTGGCTCACTGGTGGCGAAATGAAAGCCCGCGTGGTCCGAGGTGGTGCGTTTCCTGATAACGCTGAGTACGCTGCGCGCTCGGCGTTTCGCGGCAGCGCCAGCCCTGACTATAAACTTGACGGCTTTGGCGGTTTTCGAGTGGCGGCGGTGGCACGAAAGCGTTAGCCGGTGGCGCCCTCGGCACTTCGCACCAATTTCGTCTGCGCAGACTATCGCGACCGCTACTTCGATTTCGGTTAATGGCGGTTGTAAGGATTCAATCTTAATGCGACTTTTCAACCCAGTTCTCCAAGAAGGCTAAAGTGATGATTTCAGTGAATCGAAATAACTCGCCATCCAGGATCGTAGTTGAACTAGTGTCCTGTCTCGCCGTTCTCTTGCTTGCGGGCGGACTTGCGCATGGCCAGGGCGGCACCGGTAAGGGAGCTTCTGCTCCGGCAAAGACAACGTCTCCGGCGAAGCCGGCCACCGGGCGCGGCGTCGCGGTCGCCAGCATCGAAGGGACGACGTGGAGTTTCGAAGGCCGCGAAGGCGGTAAGTTTTTGGGCAAAGGTGTCTTCGAGTTCCTTGCGGGCGGAAAGCTGCTAATAAGCGGCGACTCTTTTGATGAGTTTAAGTGGAAGCAAAACGGAGGCCGACTTTCGATTGATGGATACGATCCTAAAGGCGAGAAAGGAGCTCATTTCAGCGGAACAATCTCGGGTAATCAAATAAATGGCACGTGGACGGCGAGAGAAAGGGGCGGCCCGCTCAAAAAGATGGAATTTCGGGCCCGGCGCGGCGATGCTGAATTATTAGCTGAACTCGAGTATTGGAAATCGATCAAAGACAGCACGAATGCGGATGACTTCAAGGCGTATCTGGAGAAGTATCCCTACGGGGTTTTTGTAGCCGACGCTGTGGGGAGAATGCGAAGGTTGGAAGCGACGAAGAGTGCGAGCCCAAGTCCGACGCCATGAGATCTAGAGTGTTTCGTGGTCGCGCCATGACCCGGCGCTACAAGCGCCGGTCTGGAAACCCTTCGGGGAAAGCCGCATGAACGTGGCCGGCTGCGGTCAGCATTCTCTAGAGAAGAATCAATGAGTATGGGACTCAGAACCCGATCCGGATTGGTCATCCTGTCGATACTCTTGTTGTCGGCGTGGGCGGCATCGTTCGTCCATGGGCAGGGTGGCACTGGAAGAGAGAATACGAACACGGGGAAGCCCGCAGCAAAGAAAACGCCGGCGACGAAGAAAACTACACCGAGGAAGACGCCCTCCACACAGACGAGCACAAAACCAAAAGACAGCGAGCCGCCTGCTTTTCGCCCGACAAACCCAGGGATCGAACTAGTGCGAATTCAGCCCGGGAGCTTCATGATGGGCTCGACCAATGGCGATGCGGATGAGAATCCGGTGCACCAAGTTACGATTAACTACTCGTTCCTTATGGGCAAGTACGAAGTGACGCAAGCACAGTGGCAGTCGGTGATGGGCGACAATCCATCGCTCTTCAAAGACTGCGTTAATTGTCCGGTCGAGTCGGTGTCGTGGGATGACGCGCAGAATTTCATCAACAAGCTAAACGCCGGCAACGATGGATTCCGATATCGCTTGCCAACTGAGGCCGAGTGGGAGTATGCATGTCGCGCGGGCACGACGGGCGACTATGCGGGCAACCTAAGTGAGATGGCGTGGTATCGAGAGAACTCTGGCGATAAGACTCATGTGGTTGGCGGGAAGCAGCCGAATGCCTGGGGGTTGGCTGACATGCATGGCAACGTCTGGGAGTGGTGTCAGGATTGGTATCACGAGACTTACTATGGAGTGCCGACCGACGGCAGTGCGTGGCTGAGCGGGGGTGAGCCAAATTTCCGAGTGGTGCGCGGCGGTTCGTGGTTCGACCTTGCCTCAAACTTGCGCTCGGCTGATCGCAGCAAAAACTACGCCTCGGGCGCTCGCGGCAACCGCTACGGGTTTCGTGTGGTTGCGGTTGCGCGGACTTCGACAAACTCAAGTTCGACAACTCCTGCTACCGTCGAAGCCGATCCCGTTTTGTTTCCCAAGGACACGCGGAATCTTCAAACCGGCGACCCGACGTCGCAAAAAACTGGCGCGCCCGCAACCGAGAAGGTCTACACGGGCAAGGAAGTCGATCAGCGAGCTCAGATCTTCGATAAGCCCAAGCCCTTCTATACGGATTCAGCCAGGACAAGTTTGACCAGCGGCACGGTCGTATTGCGGGCAGTGCTCGCGTCATCCGGACAAGTCACAAACATTCGCGTGATTACCGGTTTGCCCAACGGCTTGACCGAGCAGGCGATTGCGGCGGCGAAGAAGTTGAAATTCACTCCGGCGATGAAAGACGGGAAAGCAGTCTCTCAGGAGATTCAACTCGAGTATAACTTTTCGCCGTACTGATATTGGGGCACTCGTGATTCAACGGCGAGACGCCCGTGCCACTAGACACTCGCGATTCATGGCTCGTGATTCACATCGCCGTAATTCTTTAAAGCTTCCGCGTCATCCTCCGACGGCGCGGATCCTTAGGTCGATCATCCTGCCCGGCGTCATAGCGATCGCGTTGAGCGCGGTTCATTTCGCTTTTGGCCAGGGTGGGACCGGACGAGAGACCACCACAAAGAAAAAATCAGGCAGAAGGACCCCTTCCGCGAAAAAGAATCCACCGTCAAAATCTGGACGTGACAAATCGGATACCGCAAACGCAAGTTCAGCAAACATCATAAAGACACCGTCAGGCATCGAATTGGTTTGGATTCCGCCGGGCAGTTTCATGATGGGTTCGGAAACAGGCAATCCGAATGAGAAGCCGGTGCATCGCGTGACGCTTGTCGTCGATGAACAAGAATCGGCGAGAGCCAGACTCGCGCTTCCGCAAGCCGAGACTGACTTTCAAACTTCTCGCCGGGATTTGATTCGCGTCAAGGACCTGTTTGAGTCGCGGGTATCGTCACAGGCCGAGTACGATGCGACGCTCGCGCGTTACACCGCCGCTAAAAGAGCTTTGGATTCCTTGCGAACTGTGACCGGAGAGTACGGTTTTTACCTGGGAGTTTATGAGATCACTCAGGCGCAGTGGCAGGCAGTCATGGGAAACAATCCGAGTGTCTTCAAAAACTGCGGCGGAGATTGTCCCGTAGACGGAATCTTTTGGGAGGATGCGCAGCAGTTCCTGGATAAATTGAACGATGCGAAAGACGGATACTACTATCGCCTACCGACTGAGGCCGAATGGGAATACGCTTGCCGCGCAGG
>Ga0070707_100000085_pt1 | contig 83693 bp, 56 predicted proteins | sample KBSK5502metaG_FD_65468 | JGI IMG/M metagenome (GOLD analysis project Ga0070707, IMG submission 65468) | Corn, switchgrass and miscanthus rhizosphere microbial communities from Kellogg Biological Station, Michigan, USA - KBS K5-50-2 metaG | ecosystem: Host-associated > Plants > Roots >... | reverse complement strand
ACACAGTTTTTTTTGCCATGTCAACCTCCAAATAGCTTGCGCGATTTTATCATTGGAGGCTAGCGTTGAGTTTTCAATAATTTAAGTAGGATTTTGCCAACAATTATTGCATCAGTGCCCAATATTGCCAAAATTGAGTCTCGTTCGGGTGGCGGCAATGGAAGCTCGGGCGAGCAGGAGTCTCACAGACTGGTGGCGTCGAGGAGGGTCAATGGCCGCCTGCTTAAAGATGACTGGGCGGCCAGTGCGGCCTCACCGGTTCTCAGGTTTGATAGTGAAGGACTTGAGCAAGATTACTTTCCCGTCTTTGCCGCGGAAGCCGATGCCGCCGATGGTGAACGACTGGTGCTGGAAATTTCCGATGGGATTACCGCGGCTGTCTGAGGTTGGGGGATCGCTGTTGGTGCGTAGCCAGATGCTGAACTGACCGCCGCGGGCCTCCATCGTAATCCGATACTGATCGTTCGGATCATCCAGCTTTTGAGGGACTGAATATTTACCCAGCTCTTTGCACACTCCATCCTGGCAAAGGTAGAAGATGAGCGCGCTCCGATTGACGCTCTGCGGGCCATTGAGTTCAAACAGGTAGTAGCTGTTTCGATCTTCGGCGCGGACCACCCACGCTACTCCTTTGCCATTCATAAACTGGCATTGAAAGAAGAGTGTAAAGCCACGATAGAAATTGAACTCGCGCTTCTCCTCCGTGGCAAACAGCACCACCTCATCTCCGCCGATGCGCGCCCCAGTCCGACTGAACTCCCACTTTTTGGTCGGGTCAGGGAACTTGGTCGGGTCAGGAAACCACTTCTTCGGGTCAGAGGAAGGCTGCCAGCCTTCCTCTGCTGATTCAGCGATCGGGACAAGCTCAATCGTCTCCCCGGGCTGGCGGTTACTGAGCGCCAGCTCGAGCGACTTCTCCACCTTCTCATAGCCCTCAAGTGAGACGCGCAATTTATAGGTCCCCGGGAGGAGCTTGGAGATCGCGATCAACCCGTCCGACGGGATCGTTCGCTCCTCACTATTGAGGTAGACCTTAGCCCCCGGCTTCGATTTGACGGTGAGAGTGATCGTCGCAGGCTCCAGCTTGGCAGTCACCGGGTTAGGCTCTCCCGGCGTGACCACCAGCTTATCGTCATAATCATCATAACTCGCCTTGCTGAGCTTGAGGGTATGCTCCCCCACAGGTACCCGCGAGATGACGATCCTATTTTGCTGGTCAATCGTAACATTGCTCTGCTCCGGCTCTTTACCATCAACTAGTACCTTAGCACCTTGAGGAGCGCTGCCAATAATGACCGTGCCATACTTCGAAATCAGAGAGCCTGTTAATAAGTTTAATAGGTATGGCTTGCCTTTCCCGATAACTATAGTCTTAGTGACCGGGTTGTAATCAGGGTGTTCGATGTTTACCTCATATTTCCCAGGAGCGATGGGATAGAGGCTAAGTGTATTACTATTTTGGTCAAGATCATACTTATCTGTTCTGCCTCGCTTATTGTTTCGGATATAGGTAAGACTGATCTCCGCTTCGGGAACCGCTACAATCCCAAGAGCACCCTCATTTGGCCTGACTTCTTTTGGAACTATTTTAGCAACGACTTTAGGCGCCGGAGGGTCTTCGAAGTCAGGCACTTTGGGGCCTGTCGTTTTCTTTCCTTTAGAAGGTTTTGATTTGGGTGGGGTGCCAGGCTCATCAGGCACTTTTTGTCCTCGCGCATCAACGAATACGCCGCACAGGGAAAGCGCTAAAAGCATTGCGGCATATAGGTAGTGAAAATAAGGATGACGCCTCAACTGTCCAACTCCTTACTGACTAAATACTGAGGGACACCTAGCTAGCTTGCTGTTTACTTGGCACCAGTACCAGTCTTATTGCTTTGCTCACCGACATCTTTCGCACACCTGAAGCCAGTGGTCTGGAGTGTTTTTCCCGATGGATGATCAGGGAAATCATAATAGCGATAGGTAGCAGTACTTTTTTCAGGTCTGGTTCTAAAGTTGCCGCCGCGAAAAATCTTGCAATCCTTATAGCAAGGTGGAATCGCAGGTCGTCCATCATAATACCCGGAGGAGTCTTGCACCCATTCGCTCACATTACCTGCCAGACCGTAGACGCCAAATTCATTTTTATCATCTTCAAAATAGTCCACAGGCATTGGCTCCTTTCGACTTGCGAGTTGCACCGCAGCCATGCCTTCCTTCCATTCTTTACCCCAAGGGTAAAAGTCCTGCTTGCTCCCATTGCGCGCGGCATACTCCCATTCCTTCTCAGACGGTAGTCGCTTACCTGCCCAATTTGCATATTGATCCGCATCATACCAGGTAACCTGGGTCACAGGAAATCTCTTTTGACCGTCCGGGTAGGTACCATTAGCCCAATATGGCGGTGCATCGTGATGGGCTGCATCCACAAATTTTTTATATTCCTCGTTGGTAACCTCATATTTATCCAGGTAGAAGTCTTTGACCGTCTCTTGATGAACCGGACGTTCATCTGGGTCATCATCCTCGCGTCCCATCATAAAGGCGCCCCCACGAATGAGGACCATATTGGGGGGAGCCTTAGGGGATGGCTTCTCTTCTTTACTGAGAGAAGGCTTCAAACCCTCTCCTCCTTTTGAGCCCCAGATGCTGAAGATGATGACGCCGACAGATAAAAGAAGTATCGCGGCAAGAGCGGGGATAAGTATTCGCGACTTAGTCAGTCTTGCGACGAATGCGACTTTTGCTGCTCCCAGCAATGGCTGAGGAGGAGTAGGGATAGTCTGCGGCTGTCCAGTGGGCGTTGGTCCTCCCGATTCGGGCGCCACGCGCATCCCCGTGCCGGATGGCGTGACCACAGTCCTCCTGTCGGAAGGTGTCGGTCGCTGCCGAGGTGGCGCGGGAATGATTGAGTTAGGACTGGGGAATGGCTCAGCGGCTGAATCAATCGAAGTCTCAGCGCCTGAAAGCTGAGTCTGATCCTCGCCGAGAGCAGGCCCGCGGCCCGCGGCCGGATCGGCTCCCGGAAAGAATTCGGCGGCCAGTGGTGCGTCCATGAAGCCAGTCGTATAACCGCTCCTGACGGCCTTCAGGGCTTCTTGCAGCTCGTAACTTAACTTGGCGGCCGAAGCCGGACGCTGAGCCGGATCCTTTTCCAGCGCGCGCATCACAATCCGCTCTATCGGCTCGGGCACCGTGGGACACATCTCGCACAAGGGGCGCGTCTTGGCGCTCAGGTGCTTGACGACGACCTCCAGCGGCGAATCAGCCATGAAAGGAGGGTTCCCACAGAGTATCTCGTAGAGGATGACGCCGATGCTGTAGATGTCGGAGCGGGAGTCGAGTTTCTGCCCCCGGCATTGCTCCGGCGACATGTATTCCGGGGTGCCGATGATCGTCCCTTCGCGGGTGAGGGTTTGCCGCGCCCCGGAGGAAGGGATCTGTTCCTTGAGCTTCGCGATGCCGAAATCGAGGACCTTGACGACCTCCGCCTGGCCCTCCTCTTTGATCATAATATTGTCGGGCTTGAGGTCACGATGGATGATCCCACTCTCATGCGCGGCTTCAACCGCGGCGCAGACTTGCTGGATGAGGCCGATGGCATAGCGATAATCCAAAGTGCCTTTCTCACAGAGCAGGTCGCGCAAAGATCGACCGTTCACCAATTCCATGACCAGGTAGACGATCTTTTCCGCCGTCACGCCGAAGTCGGTCACCTGAACCGCATTCGGGTGATGGATGCGGCCGGCCGCTTTGGCTTCGCGGCGGAAACGCTCGATGGCCGATTGATTGGCGACCAGGTCAGGGTTGAGGATCTTGACCGCAAACTTGGTGTCGATGTGGATATGGGTCGCCTGGTAGACCACCCCGATCCCGCCTTTGCCGAGCAGACTCTCGATCCGGTAGCGCCCATCCAGAAGTTGTCCGATCAGCGTGTCAACTACAACCAGGCGCTGCCCATCATTGGGGCAGAAGGAGAGGGCGCTCTCATAGGTGCCCCCGCAAGCCTGACACTTTTTAGCTTCCTGTGCGCTCATTGCTTATCTTACGGCTGGGCCGGAGTGCGGCAGCCAGCTTGGCTCAGTGCGACTCCTCACCCGATGCGGCTTCGGCAGCGTGCTTCTTGGAAACCGAGGTCTCGGCAATCCCTCATCTGCTGCCAGGGGATGCTTAGCTGACACAATAATTGGCCGCGCAGAACCATTATACTAGGCCACCCTTAAAAATAAAGCCTGGATCAAGGCGCTGGCTGTGATTCGATGACGAGGCTGGCCGCCCAAATTCAATCGATCGCCCGAGAGGGGAGTGGCGTGCCCGAGGTCGAACCGCCAGCGAGGTACTTTTTCCCTTGCAGGAATCAGGTGGAAGCGGCTATAGTCTCACGCGATTACACACTCGACTCGTTATTTTGATTCCACGAACACCGCGCTGACAGACCGCCGATTTAGTCACGGTCAAAGCTGCCAGGCAGTCGGGCCGCCGGCCAGGAGAGGTTAAGCTGACGGCCGGGCGATTGCCTTTGCTTTTGAGTGATGTATGAGGAGTCAGCCCCGAGGCCGGAGAGGAGCTTGCCCTCCCACCGACCGCGGGTGTCGCTTTCAGGCGATTTACTTAACATGAGGTCTTCGATGGACAGACTAAAAGATTTGGCCCGCTCGGCTCGGCGGCCGTCCGCACTCCGGACCCTCGCAGGTGTGATCGCGATGAGTGCGATGTTGTTGGCGCTGGCGACCGCCTCGCGCACGAAAGATGCACAGGCGGCCGACGGCAGCGCTTCGGTGGTGACGGTGAATGCCGCGAGCTACACGGGCCCGCTCGCCCCTGGCGCCATCGCCGCCGCTTTCGGCACCCGGCTGGCTACGCGCACTGAGATTGCGGACCGCCTCCCGCTCCCGACCGACCTGGCGGGCACCAGCGTCCGCGTGATCGATAGTCAGAATCGCGAGCAACTCGCTCAGCTCTTCTTCGTGGCCCCGGGGCAGGTTAATTACCTTATCCCCCAGAACCTCGCGCTCGGCACCGCCCAAGTCGTCATCACCTCCGGCGACGGCACCATTTCGCGCGGGGCACTCCAGATCGCCAACTCTTCACCGGCCATCTTCACCTTCTTCTCCGACGGGCGCGGCGTGCCGGTGGCGCTGACTACCTATGACGGCACCTCCTACGAGCCGGTGGCCAATCCTGACGGGTCGCCGCGGGTGGTGGATCCGGGTGCGGCTTGGCGGCCCAACTACCTGCTCCTTTTCGGCACTGGTTTTCGCCATGCCACGGATGTGCGTGTCCGCATCGGCGGGATCGAAGTGACGCCGCTGTATGCCGGCGCGCAAGGTTCCTTCGCCGGGCTCGACCAGATCAATCTGGCCCTCCCGGCGCCGGCGCCGAGCGGGATGGTTGAGATCACCCTGAGCAGCGGGGGCCGCTTGAGCAACCCGGTGCAATTGCGCTTGCCGGGCGAGGCGGCGGTGCCGGGCTTGCCGTTCGGGACGCTGACTGAGACCGATGTCCAGACGATCATCGGCCAGGCGGTCGCCAAGGCGCAGCAAGTCGGCCTCCCGGTCACGATCGCCATCGTCGATCGCGAGGGGAATCCACTCGGCATCTTTAAAATGAATGGAGCCCGGATTGACATTAAGATTGGCCCGACAGACCTCCTGACCGGCAAGTCAATGAAGCCGGCAGATTACCCGGATGGGTTGAATGAAATCACCCTTCCGTTGCGGCGCCCAGACGGGAGTATCATCCCTGGCAACCCGCTCCTACGTGACGGAGCGGCCTTAGCCGCAGTCTCCAAAGCCGGCACCGCGGCTTTCTTCAGCACCTTTGGGAATGCCTTCTCGACCCGCAGCGCCGGTTTCATTATTCAGGAGCACATCCCGCCGGGCGTCAGCTTCACTCCGAGCGGGCCGCTCTTCGGCGTGCAGTTTTCACAACTGCCTTGCACCGATATTAAAATGCCCGCGCTCACGCTCGGCTTGGCCGGCGATCCGGGTGGCGTGCCGATTTACAAAAATGGCGTCGCGATGGGCGGCATCGGCGTGGAAGGCGATGGCTTCTATTCGGTCGACCTCGACCCGAGCGACAACGATCAATCGTTGGAAGAAGTGATTGCGGTTGCCGCGACCCTGGGCTATGAAGCCCCGTTTGGCATTCGCGGGGATCAAATCCTGGTTGACGGGGTCCGGCTGCCGTTTATCAACGCGCCGCAGACGGGCGGGCAAGCTGCCTCGCTCAGCGGCGCGGGAACATTTCTGCCGGGGTCTGCGATTCGCGCGACCCCGCCGTCGAATTTTATCCCGCTGACGCTCGGCGGCATCCCGGGTCGCTACGACCCGCGCTTCTTCCCCTTTAGAGACAGCACGGCGCCAGGGCCGGTGAAGTTGACGGCCAACGATGTCAATACGATCATCACTCAGGCGGCGCAGCAGGCTTACCGCACCCGTGCGGCCATCCGCCGGCCACTCGGCTCGCCCGCCGAGGTCAATATCACGGTGGTGGATACTAATGGCGTGGTGCTCGGCCTGTTCAGCACCTTCGACGCGCCGATCTTTGGCTTCGACGTCTCGGTGCAAAAAGCGCGCGCGGCTGTTTTACTTACCACCTCATCAGCGGCCACCCTGCTCCGTAACCTTCAGCCTAATCTTCCCATTCTCTCCCCAGACGGTCGTCTCCCCTTTTATGACGTCACGCGGGGGGTGGTTGACTTCAGCCGGCAGCGAGTCCCTCTAAACATTGGTCAGTACGTTGACGCCGCGGCCCGGGACGGGGTCAGATTAGATGGGAATATCACTTTCAGCGACCGGGCGATCGGCTTCTTGGCTCGCCCGTTTTTCCCCGACGATATTGACGGCACGCTGAACGGGCCATTCTCGAAACCGATCAATATCTTTAGCCCTTTCAGTAACGGCTTGCAGATCTCCTTGGCGATGCCCGCGCTGGTGAATTTCCTGGCCGGCTTGCCGACTGGCAATTGCGCTCCGGGGATCACCCCGAGTATCGCCGGCGGGATTCAAATCTTTGCCGGCAGCGTGGCGCTCTACAAGAACGGGGTCTTCGTCGGGGCCATCGGGATCAGCGGCGATGGCATCGACCAGGATGACATCATCGCCTCGACCGGGAGCGTCGGCTTCGAGGCGCCCGAGGCCCTGCGCGCTGACTCGTTCTTCGTGCGCAGCGTACGCTTGCCATATGTCAAGTTCCCGCGCCATCCAGATCTATAATTGTCCATCGTCCGTGGTCAGTTGTTAACTGGATCAAACAACTGACCACTGACCACGGACAACTGACCAACTGCATGAAGAGAGTAATCGCCATTTTCTTCTTTGTGCTGGTAGGCGCGTTATCCTATGCCGACGCGCTCTGGACGGGCGCGCCCACTGAGGCACAGGCCCAAGCCAGACGCCCCACGCGGGTGGACTACTCCAAGTTCAAGCACTCCACGCATGCGGGCGCCGTCAAAGCGGCGATCAAAGGCGGCACGCAGCGGCTCGACTGCGCCTACTGCCACGGCTCCCCGACTCAAGAGAACCCTGACGTCCTGAGAAGCTACCCGTACAAAAAGTACGCGGCGAAAAGCGCGGCTAAGCATTCGGCTTGCAATGACTGTCACCTCATCGGCGGGCGAGAGGCGCTGGATTCGGGCCTTTGTCTGATCTGTCACCAGAATAATAATTTCGCCCAGATGGCCAAGAACGTGCGCCCCGTCTTCCCCAACCCTAAAGCGGTGGAGTCGCAGTTCTACGACCGCTACTCGCACAAGGATCACACCGACTTTTTCGGGTCCTCCGATAAGTTTGCGGAGAGATTCAAGGACAAGAAGAAATTCAAACAGGATGATCATTTCGAGTGCGTCGCCTGTCACGACTTCAACAAGGCGAAGACCGTCGTCGCAAGCATCGAATTCGCTCCCGGCGTCAAGGAGAACCTCCCCGGCCATCTAGAGTGTTTCGCCTGCCATTTCGATGAGAAAGAGCTGGCCAGCGAGAAAGAGCGGGCTAAGGACAAAGAGGCCGCGCGGAAGAAGCCGTCCTTCGCCACGAATTGCGTCGGCTGCCACGCGGCCGAGCCGAAGAAAGCGGGCACCGGCTCGGAGCTGGCGGTCCACTGGTTCGTGCGGCAGATAGTCAACAACGAAAAGAACCCGCCCAAACCGGGCAGCAAACCGCTCAAGCCGTTCAGTCATAAGACACACGAAAATTTCGAGGAGATCGGCGGCAGCAAAATGGACGTGGGCACCAAGACTTGTCTGGAATGCCACGCCACGGGCAAACGTGCCGATAAGCGTTCAGACTTCTTCCTCGAAGACAAGAAATCGAAAGAGAAGCAGCCGCGCGCCGGCAGTTGCGTCGAATGCCACAAAGCCGAGATGCAGCAGAAGATCGAAGGCGCGGTGAAGCTCGAAAGCGCAAAGTGCACCTACTGCCACGCGCTGCCGACCATCAAAGAGCGGGCGGCGGCCGGTGTCGCGTTGCCGCCGCCCAGCCACTTCTTCAAAAAGGCCGCCCCGACGCCAACCCCGACACCCAAGCCCGAAGCGAAACCCGAGGCGAAGCCCGCGCCTCCGGCCTCGAACCCCGAACCGGCCAAGTCCGAACCCAAACCCGAGACAAAACCTGCCACGACCGTGGTAGTAACGCCCCCGACACCACCACCATCGCCGCCGAAATCAGAGCCGCCGAAGTCGGAGCCGCCGAAGCCGTCATCATCGCCAGCGTCGCCGCAACCCCTGCCGACGACCCTGTTGCTGGGTGACCCGAAAAAACTCAAGTGGGCTTTCGAGCGCGGCCCGGTCGAGTTCGATCACACGACGCACATCAAACCGACCTACGCCGAACGCTGCGAGGTCTGCCACCACACGAACAAAGACGCCCGTCAGGAGACTGTCCAGAAGTGCACCGATTGTCACCTGCTCAAGGGCCTGCCGAATAACGCCAAGAACAAGGCCGGGGACGAGGTCGACACCGAGATCGCCTATCACGGCAGCCCCGACAACCAGAGCAATAATGCCGGCTGCATCGAATGTCATAAGCGGTTCAGGGACAAACACCCTGAAAGTAAGGCGCCCATTAAGGCCCCCTGCTCTGGCTGTCACCTGGATAAGCAATCCAGCCTCCAGCCGGGAAAGCGGCGGCAACCGGCAATCGGACATCCATCCTGGTCCTCGGAGTGGTGGGGACCAATCATCCAAGGATATAAGCAGCGTCAGGCCGCGGCTGGCCGGTAGCAGGCGAGAGTTCTCTGCGCACGCGAGAGAGCGCCTGATGTGATCACCATATGTGGCTCCAGAGAATCAAAATCACGTTCGTGCTGCTATCTGCCGCCCTGCCGGCGGCAGTGGTGTTGTCGCTGCCGCCGCGCGGCGCAGGCCAGGAGAAGACGAAGGTCGACTACAGTCATTTCACGCATAAGACTCACACAGGGAAGGTCAAGGTATCGGCCGGCGGTCAGACGCGAGAACTGAAATGTGATTCCTGCCATGAGCGGCAACCGACTCGCGACTTTCTGCCGATGGCGGCGGCAACCACCAAGCCGATCGTGGCGACCACCGAACGGAACAAGAATCTGCAATTGAAGTTTCCGGGGCATAAGGCCTGCGTCGATTGCCACGTCATCCAGTTCACCTCGCGCCCGCTCCAGACTTGCACGATCTGCCACAATCAGGACCAGGGGCTAAGCGCGAACCCGCCGCAGCGCGATTTCCCCGCACGCAAAGATTACAACGCGTACTTCGACCGGAAGCAGCACGCGGACCATGTCAATAAGTACGCCTTGGCTGACGGCCAGAAGCTGGATTGTGGTTACTGCCACAAGGCGACGGCGAAGCAAGTGGCCTTCACCATTCCTTCGCACCCGACCTGTTATGTCTGCCACGCCCCCGAAAGCAGCGATTCCAAGGCCAGCCTCAAGTCTGATTGCGGCGTGTGCCACAAAGTGGTGGCGAGCCCCGAGCCGCCGTTCTCGGATAAGTACCAGAGTCAAGCCTACGGGGCAGCCTTCTCCCATCAAACGCATGTGAAGTATGCGGGCGAGAGTTGCAATTACTGCCATACCATCGACGGCGATTACAACCAGCCGGCGCCGAGTAAGCTCCAGGTCAAAGAGCATCTGACGCTCGCGCAGAGAAGCGGGCGCGGCTGTTTCAGTTGCCACGATGGGCGCAAGGCCTTCAGCGGCGAGGATACCAACACTTGCGCCAAGTGTCATAAGACCAAGGATAAGAATGGGCGCTTCGTCGTCTTCAAGACCGAAGGCTGAAGATAAATCGTAATCGCAAAGTTTGGAGTTCAGCCTTCAGGCTGCCGTTTTTTCAAAGCCATCAAGCTAAAGCTTGTACTCCAAACAAGACTCGCCTCCCATCACTGAGCGATTACGATAAATCGCAGATTGCAGGTGACGGATTGAAAGAAATAGAGATACAATGTCCCGCCCCCAGCAGCTCATCGGCGCTCCGTAACCGGCGATCGAAAATCCGTTGACCCAAGCCATGACAACCAAGTGACGCGGCAGCTTGGCCCCTGCCTCTGTCACCGAACCACAAGGCAGTAAGCAGTATGATGGAATTGATCTTTACCAAAGGGCCAAAGGCGGGCGAGCGCTTCGCCGTCAAATCTGATCGGGTGAGCATCGGGCGCTTAGCCGAGTGCGACCTCGAACTCGATCAACCCAATGTCTCGCGCAAGCACGCCCTCATCAAGCGCACGGGAGACCGCGTCTTTCTCGTCGATAATCGCAGCGGCAACGGCACCTACGTCAACGGCAAGCGGATCACCCGCGTCGACCTTCACGCAGGCGATGAGGTGCGCATCGGGTCCAATACCATCCGGGTTGAGATGCGCACGACCAAGGACCGGCCGGATGAGCAGCCAACGCGCCAGGACCCTGTCTCCCGCTTCTTAATCAAGGACCAAACCGGCGGCGTGAGCCATCTGGAGTTCGCCGGCGAAAGCCTCACGATCGGCCGCGGGGAGAAGTGCAAGCTCGTGCTCGATGACGCGGAGGTCTCGCGCCTCCAGGCGCGCATCCGGTACGGCCAGGGCCGCTTCGAACTCAAAGACGCGGGCAGCGCCAACGGGACTTATCTGAACGGCGAGCGGGTGAGTGAAGCCGAGCTTAAGAGCGGCGACCGCATCGAAATGGGCGGCATCGCCATCGCCATCCAAATAGTGGCCGGCGCACTACACCTCACCGTGACCCGCCGGGTGGCCGCCCAAGCCGCGGTGGAACCAATGGCGCCCAAGCCCGCGCCCCCGCAGAATGCGCCGCGCCCGCAGCCTCCGCCATCCCGCTCGCAAGCCGCCGTCCCCCGGCCCCGCAAGTTGCGGCTGCGTTACCCGATCATCAGCGGCCTCGTGCTCGCCCTCGCGGTGGCGCTGCTGCTGGTCTTCGTGGGCCGAACGCATGCCAGTCCCCGCGTGCCGCCTCGGCCTGCGGCCTCCCCGCGTATTGACGCCGCGCGAGGGCCGGTTTACTCTAGCCACGAGTTTTCGGCGCCCCGACTCGCGGAAATTCTCCAGGGGCGCAAGTAGCAACGGACCGCTAATCTGTCCAGGAGAAAACCAAAGGCTATGAAATTGAAATGGCTCATCGTCGCTTGCTTCGCCGCCGCGTGTCTGATCTACGTGGCCGGGTCGCTCTACACCAGCCGCGCCGCCGCGCAGGGTGGTCAGAAGGTGCCGGCTGAAGTCACCATCCCCTCCGTGGATGAGAAGTGGGGGCAAGTCAAGTTCACCCACGAGAAACACCTCGCCTATTCGAGTTGCCTCTACTGCCACCACACGACCAAGGGCCTCACCCTCGACGCCTTCAACGGGGGCAAGGCGGACAAAGTCCAGCAGTGCGCCGAATGCCACATGCGGAAAGAAGGCGACCCGAAGACCGTCAAGAGCAAGGCGGGCGAGGAGCTGTGGAGCAAGGTCGCGTACCACGAAAATTGCATCGATTGCCACAAGGGCGAGATTACGAAAAAGCCCGAGGGCCTCGGCCCCGCCGACATCAAGAAGCAGGGCGAAGGCCCGACCAAGTGTGCTGATTGCCACGAGAAGAAGGAATAAAAACAGTGATGAGTGATGAGTAGAAAGTAGAAAGTAGAAAGTAGAAAGTCCCGGTGCTTTTTACTTTCCACTTTCCACTTTTAACTCATCACTCATCACTCATCACTCTTTGCATGAACAAGGACAACATCCTCTACGGTGTCATCGGACTCCTCATCGGGGTGATTATCGGCTTTTTCATCACCAACTCCATCAACCGCAGCCCAGCGGTCAACGCCCCGACCGCCTCCGCTCCCGTTGCGGGCGGGGCTGGGGCGCTCCCACCCAACCACCCGCCGGTCGAGGGCGCCGCCAGCGCGGGCGGGGGGGGTGACGTCACGGCGATGATCGAGAAGGCGAAGAACGAGCCGACGAATTTCGAGGCGCAGATGCAGGCCGGGAGCATGTTCTATCAGATCAAGCGCTACCCCCAGGCGCTCGAATTCTACGAGAAGGCGTACAAAATCAAACCCGATGACTTCACAGTGCTCAAAAGCCTCGGCGATGTCACTTTCGACACGCAGCGCTACCAGGAGGCCGAGCGCTGGTATCAGATGGCGCTGAAAGTCAGGCCGAACGATGCGGACGTGCGCACCGACCTGGGTCTCAGCTACTACTTCCGCGAGCCGCGGGAGTTGGACAAGGCGATTGCCGCCTATCGCGCTTCACTCAGCTACGACCCGCGTCACGAGAAGACGCTCCAGAACCTCACGGCGGCGCTCATCGAGAAGGGCGACAAGGCGGCGGCCCGCGAAACGCTCAAGCAACTCGCGCAAGTTAATCCCAACAACCCAGCGCTCGCACAGTTCCAGCAGCAGCTCGGCGCTCCATGAGGAAGTGATGAGTGATGAGTGATGAGTGATGAGCAGAAATTCCCTCTTGCTCATCACTCATCACTCATCACTCATCACTCGATTGAGTGAGAATCAGAATCGTACCCAGCACGCGGGATGGGCGGCATCAATTGCTGACCTCCTATCTGATTAACGACACCCTGGCGGTGGATGCCGGGGCGCTTTCCGTCGGGCTCAGTCGGGCAGAGCAGCTTCGGTTGCGTTCGATCATCATTACGCACACCCACCTCGACCACGTCGCCTCGCTGCCGCTGCTCATCACCGACCTCTTTGAAGATTTGCGCGAACCGCTCAAGCTCTTCGCCACGGCTTCGGACTTCGAGGCGCTGAGCGCTCACATTTTCAACCCGCGGATGTGGATCGGACTTGAGACGCTCAAGAACGAGCACACCGAGTTGCTCTCCTATCAGCCGATGGAATCGGGGCGGAGCTTCACCGCAGAGGGTTTGCGCGTCACGCCGCTTCCGGTCTCGCACACGGTCCTGACGCATGGCCTGCTGGTCGAAGACGAGACGAGCGCCGTCTTCTTCACCTCGGACACGGGCCCGACGGAGCGGGCGTGGCAGGCCGTGAACGAGTGCGCGAAGTTGCGCGCGGTCTTGATCGACCTCTCGTTCCCGGCCGCGCTCACCGAGCTGGCGCGTGTCTCGGGCCACCACTCGACCACGACGCTGGTCGAAGAGATGAAGAAGATCAAGCCCGCCGCGACGGTCTACGCCATTCATCTCAAGACCCCGTATCGTGACCGGATCATCGCCGAAATTGAAGCGCTCAATGACCCGCGCCTGACGGTGGCCGAGGTCGGGCGCGAATACTTATTTTGAGGGGCTAGGGGTTAGGGATTAGGGACTAGGGATGATTCATCTTCTCTAGCCCCTAGTCCCTAGCCCCTAACCCCTGGTGTTAATATGTTCAGCTTTCGTATCCAGGCGCCAGGAAACAAGACTTTCGTCTACCAGGTGACGAAGCCGGAGATTACCATCGGGCGCGACGTACAAAACGACCTGATCCTGGAAGACCCGCGCGTCTCGCGCCGCCACGCCTTAGTCCGCCAAGGCCCGCAGGGCGTCACCATCCTTGACCAGAAGAGCGGCAACGGCACCGTCGTCAACGACCGGCGCGTCACGGAAGCGGTGCTCGCCAACGGTGATACGGTCAAGATGGGCGATTGCGTGCTCACCTTTGTCACCGAGGCGGCGACGGAGATCGAGCCTCAGCCGGAGAAGATGCGCGAGGTCCTGAAGAAAATGCCCGAGGAGTTGATTACGGCCTCCTCGATCATGGACTTCAGCGCCTCGCAAGAGATTCCGCCGATCGTCATGCGGCACGAGTTGGAGAAGAAGGAGCGCATCCTGGCCCTCTTCTATGACCTGAGCCGCAAGCTCAGCTCGGTCTTCTCAATCGAGGAGATCTACGACAAGGTCTTCGAGATTCTGCTTCAGGTGACGCCGGCTTCGCGCGGCTTCATCTTCCGCAAGGACGAGCAGGGAGAATTTCAGGAGATCGCCTCGCGGACACGCGAAGCGGGCGAGGCCGACCAACCGCTCCCGATCAGCAAGACGATCTTCGAGAAAGTCGCCCGCGAGCGCGTCTCGGTGCTGCTCGAAGATTCGCGGGCCAACAGCCAGGCCCTGCCCTCGCACAGCATCCTCTTCAACCAGATTCAGTCGGTCATGGCCGCCCCGATCCTCGGCCGCCGCGGCCTGCTCGGCATCATCTACGCCGACCGCCACGACGTGATCGAGACCTTCTCCTCGGACGACCTCGACCTGCTGAACGCCGTCGCCGTCCAGACCGGCATCGCGATTGACACCGTCACCACCTACGAGCGGCTGCAACGCGAGGCCCAGGCCCGGTCCAACTACGAGCGCTTCCTGCCGCAGCAGATCGTGGACGACATCCTGCGCTCGCCCGAGAAGGTGAAGCTGGGCGGGGTGCGCCAAGTCGTCACCGCCTTCTTCGCCGACATCCGCAGCTTCACGACCCTCTCAGAGGACAGCAAGCCTGAAATCATCGTCAATATCCTCAACCGCTACTTCACGCTCGCCAGCGAGGTCATCTTCCGCCACGGCGGGACGCTCGATAAATACATCGGGGACGGCCTGCTCGCCCTCTTCGGCGCCCCCTACGTCGGCGAGCGCGACGCCATCAAGGCCGTGCGGGCGGCGATCGACCTGCAACGCGACCTGATCGAGTTCAACGAGGAGATGGCCGAGATGCAACTCCCGCCGATCTCAGTCGGCATCGGGATCAACACGGGCCCGGCGATTGTCGGCTACATCGGCTCTGAAAACCGGCTCGACTACACAGCCATCGGCGACACGATCAACACGGCCGCGCGGCTTGAGAGCATCGCCAAGCCGGGTCAGATCGTGGTCAGCGAGAGCACGATGCAAGCCATCGACGAGAGCTTTATGCTCAAGCCGCTCGACCAGGTGAAGCTCAAGGGGAAGAGCGAGAATCTGCGGATCGCTGAAGTCGTCTGGCAAAAGAGATAGCCGAGCGGGCTGTTGTTGGTCTAGATCCCTGCTCAGGTGAAGCGAGCACGGTGAAATCGAAAGCTGCGATGGATCAAGCAAATAAGCACTAACTGACTCTCAATCCCCTGCCGAAGCCGGTTATAATTATCTCCGTGGCTAACGGTCTATCGGAAGGTGATGTTCTCTTTGAAGTCCCTACGCCGCTGGGTTTCCGCGTGCGTGTGACTCGCTCGTACTGGGAACTGATCGTCACAGTCAAACATCCCGTAATGGCGGGACGGGAGTCGGATGTCCAAGAAGCTTTGCAGAACCCGGATGAGATTCGCCAGAGTCGGAGTGATCCGGCAGTTTATCTGTTCTACAAGGCCGAGCGGGTTAGGCGGTGGGTGTGCGCTGTTGCCAAGCAACTAAATGGAGACGGCTTCCTGATCACGACTTTTCCGACGGACGCAATTAAAGAAGGAGTCAGAGTATGGCCAACGTAAAAGTATTTTATGACCGAACGGGGAATACATTAACGGTGTGGTTTGGCAATCCACAAGACGAGTATGTGTGCGAAGAGACGGGTGATGAAGTGATCTTGATGAAAGATCAGACAGGGCGTGTCATCGGCTTTGAGAAGCTGAATTTCTCTGTCGCCGAATCCGAGCAAGTTCGCGTTGCGTTTGAGACGCTGGCGGTGTGAAAGACGAACGTCTTGGATTGATGATGGCCAACAGGGCATCAATTTTGATCACCCTACTTCAACGCATTCAGCCGCCGCTCTGCCTCCGCAACCTCATTCATCTTAAAATCAGCCTTCCCCCAATAGCCTAAAAACTTCCGGTAAGACTCTACCGCCTGATCGCGCTTGTTGAGCGCTTCCGAGGCGCGGCCCAGTTCGTAGTGCGCGAGGATGAAGCGCGCGTCATAGAGCGGATTGATCGGGCTGGTGCTGCCGAGGTCGGGGACCGGGGGCGCTTTGAGGCCGGCGAGCAGTTCGCGTTCGGCCTCGGCTGGCTGCCCGGCGCCGAGGTAAGCAAGCGCCAGGTCGTAATAGCGCGGGACGGCCGGCTGCAATTCACGCAGCTTCTTCCAGAGCGTGATCGCCGTGGCGTAGTCCCCTTGCGCTTGAGAGGCGCGGGCGCGCAACCCGAACTCATCCATGCCGGCCGTCTTGGAGTCTTGGGTAGCCAGCTCCTTTTGCGCCTGGTCGAAAGCGCCGCTGAGCGCGAGGGCCGTCAGGCGATGGGAGAGGCCGAGCCGGGGCAGGTTGGGCAGTAAGCGGCGTGCTTCAGCAATCAAGCGCTGCGCTTCATCATACATTCGCAAACCCATCGCCAGGTTGGCTTGGCTGAGCAATACCTCTGCCTCGCCGGCTTTGCTGCCGGCGTGCTGCGCGGCGGCGCGCGCTTTCGCGAAGTTGGCGCGAGCCTCGGCCAGGCGGCCGGCGTAGAGTTCGATGCGGGCGAGGGTCTGGTAGCCGAGCGGGCGCTCATCCTCTTTGGTGTTGCGGATGAAGCGCTCGGCGTACTCGGCGGCGCGCGCGCGGTCGCCCTTGACGAAATAGACCTCGCCCATCTTCCAGAGTTCGCTGTAGTCGTAGAAGTCGGGCTGGATCTGGAAGGCCCGCTGGTAAGCCTGGAGCGCTTCGTCGTAGAGCCCCGCCTCGGTGTAGGTGTCGCCGAGCGAGTCGAAGGGGTTCGCGTTGTTGGGCTCGGCGGCGGCGTAGCGCTTGAAGGCGTCGATGGCGTTGACGTAATCCTGCTTGAGCAGGTAGCTGTAACCGATCGCGTTCAGGGCGGCGGCGAAGCGCGGGTCCAGCTCCAGCGCCCGCTTGCCGTACTCAATCGAGCGGTCGTACTTGCCCCCGAAGCGGTAAGTCTCAGTGAGGGCGAGGAGTGCCTCTTTGTCTTTCGGGTAGCGGGCGATGAGCTGCTCGAAGAGGTCGATCGCCTTGCCCAGGTCCTTCGCGACGAGCCACTGATAGTAAGCTTCGATCAGCAGCCGGTCGTGTTCGCCGACCCGGTCGCGCAGGTCCATCGCTTTGGTGAAGGCGGCGGCGGCGGCGGCCCGGTCGTGCATTTGCTGGCGTGCCCGCCCGAGGTGGATGTAGGCGAGGGCGAAGCCGGGGTCGATCTTCGTCGCCTTCTCGAGGTTCGTGACCGCGCCCTGAAAGTCATGCGCGAGCAAGCGGTCGTAGCCCGCCTGGAAGAAGCTCAGAGCGTCATAGGAGCGCGTCGTCAGCTCCGAGACGCGAGGCACGCCCTCAGCGGCCAGGCCGTAGGCGCGTGCGATCCGGGTGGCCAGGCCGTCGGCCATCTCAAAGATGTCTTCGACCCTGGCGCCGTCAACTTCATCCGAGAAGATCACCCGGCCGCGCGCGATGTCCTCGACGCGTGTGGTCAGTCGCAAGCGCGAGCCGGCCTTGATGATTGAGCCGGTGACGACGGCCCCGGCGCCGGCTTGGCGGGCCGCCTCGAAGGCCGACGCGCGGTCGAGCCGGTCATTGGGCCGATGCCCGAGTTTTTTGAGGACATCGAACATCTGCTGGTCGCTCGTCACTTCGAGGCCGCTCACCTGGGCGAGCTTGGCGATGAGCAGTTCCGGCGCGATGCGCTCCATGCTGTCCAGCTCGCGGTCTGGCGAGAGATTCTCGAAGGAGATGAAAGCGAGCCGCCTCCGCTCAGCCGATGGATGCCGCGTGGCCCACCAATAGATCGCACCGATGGCGATGAGCGCGACGAGCGCGATGGCTGCCCCGAGCGCAAGCGGGCGGCGTTGCAGTTGACGTTTCAGAAGGGCCGCCCCGCCACCCGCGGCGAGAGGCGTCTCGACTCGCGTGGGCGTTTCGCCGGCTGAGAGTTGGGGCTGAAGGGTTGCCTGCTCAGCGCGTCCTTCAGCGGGCAAATCAGCCGGAGTCTGCGATTCGATTGACTGACCGAGCGCGTGGGCGAAGAGTGCCGGAACCTCACCCGCCCGCTGTGGCCGCTGGTTCGGGTCTTTCGCGAGCAATTGAGAAATGAGTTGCTCGACTGCCGGGGGCACGTCCGGGCGGAGGCTGCTGATGGGCGTGGGCGTGGCGGTCAACTGCAACCGGATCAGTTCGTGGACCGAGGTCGTCTTGAAGGGCAGCGCCCCGGTCAGCATCTGGTAGAGCATCACGCCCAGCGAGTAGATGTCTGACCGCCCGTCGATCTGGACGCCCGTTTGGAACTGCTCCGGGCTCGCGTAATGCGGGGTGCCCATCGGGGCCGAGACCGGCGCGGCCGTGGTCTCGCTGATCACCTTGGCGATGCCGAAGTCGAGCACCTTCACCTGCTCGCGACCGTCCGGTCGATGGATGAGCATGACGTTCGACGGCTTGAGGTCGCGATGGATGATGCGCGCGGCGTGGGCGGCTTCGAGCGCGGCGGCGACTTGCCGCAGGATCCTCCGCGCGCGCTCGAAGCTGAGCGGCCCCCAGGCGGTGAGTTCTTCTTCCAGCGTGCGGCCTTCGAGCCACTCCATGGCGATGTAGGCGATGCCGTCCGGGGTGCGACCGGCGTCCATGACGTTGGCGATGTTCTCGTGCGTGAGGTGGCCGGCCATCTTCGCCTCGCGCTCAAAAAGGCTCAGTAAGTGCTCGCTGCCGAGCACGATGTTGGGCTGGAGAATCTTGACGGCCACATGGCGGTCGATCCCGAGGTGGTGCGCGCTGTAGACCGCCCCCATCCCGCCGACGCCGACCAGGGCCTTGAGCTGATACTTATCGACGAGCGTGCGGCCGACGAGGTGGTAGGGGTCTTGGAGTGAGAGTAGTTCGCCGTCTTCCTGACAGAAGCGCTGCGAGGCCTGGTATGACCGCTGGCACTTGGGGCAGTACTTCATCACCATCTCCCACCGATCGCTGGCGTCAGCCGCCACCACAGCGCGACCGGATTAGGGCCCAAACCTTGACGACCCAATGCGACTAAAGTGCTCGCCGTTGATGAAGAGCGCGGCCCGCCGAGGCAGCAGGCCGACGCACATCGAGTCTATAGGCCGGGCCTGAGCAGGTCAATAGTAGTGAGTGGTCAGTTGTCCGTCGTCAGTGGTCAGTTGCTGAGAATCCTGTGTGAACAACTGACGACGGACAACTGACCACTGACGGTTCTTGACACCCTTTTAGAAATACGCAACAATCGCGGTGATTTCACCCGAACAAGCTAGCGTGCGCGACCAAGCTCACTCCCCTGTTGAGGCACACCTGGGACCGATGCCCGATGTCTGTTGGTACGCATCGTCGGGTCAGGTCGCATGCGGGAGAGGCACTGGCTGATGGCACCGATCGAACCAAATGTTCCTCATTCCAATCCCGGGCAGTCGCTGGAGGAGGCGCTCCAGCAGGTCGAAATCGAACGCCGACAACTTGAGGCGGTGATCGAGCAGATGGGCGTCGGGGTGATCGTCGCCGATCCGGCCGGGCGTTTCGTCACGGTCAACGCCGAGGCGCGACGCTTGCTCGGCGAGGTCGGGCAGGGCCTTGATGACCTTCGCCGCTTCACGTTCTCCGACGGCCGCGGTCGCGAGTGGCCGCTGGTGGAGGCCATAAGCCAAGGCCAGGTGATCAGCCCTGCCGAATTGACGGCCCGCCGGCCTGATGGGAGCGAAGTCCTCCTCAATGCTTCGGCGGCCCCGCTCCGTGATGCGACTGGAGCCGTCACGGGTGGCGTGCTGCTGCTTCAGGATGACACGACGCGGCGGCGGTTAGAGGCGGCGCTCCGCGAGAGCGAGACGCGCTACCGCGAGATCTACAACCTAGCCCCGGTCATGTATCACTCACTCGATGCCCAAGCCAGGATTCTCGATTGCAGCGACTACGAGCTGGAAGTGCTCGGCTACCGGCGCGAGGAGTATGTCGGCCGCAATATTTTTGACTTCTACGCGCCGGAGATGCGGGCCACCGGCGAGGCGCTCTTCGCGAGTTTCCGCGAGACCGGCTGGGTGCAGGGCGCTGAGCTGCAGGTCGTGCGCAAGAACGGTTCGCGCGTGGACATTCTCCTCAATGCCCGCGCCCGGCGTGACGCGAGCGGGCGCGTGACGGGCTCGCTCGGCACTTGGCAGGACATCACCGAGCGCAAGCAACTCGAACGCGAACTCAAGGCGGCGCTCGACCGCATCAAGAGCGAGCGCAACCACCTGGAGGCGATCCTCAACCAGATGAATGAGGCGGTCATCGCCTGCGACCGGCAGGGCCGCTTGACGCTCTTCAACCCGGCCGCGCAACGCATCCACGGCTTCGGCATTCAGAATAGGACGCTCGACGAACTCGCGCGCCAGAAAGATATGTTTCTGCCCGGCGGCGCCCCGCTCCCGCCCGACCAGTACCCGCTGCGCCGCGCCCTGGAACGACAAGAAGCGATCAGCGGCCACCTCTTGCGCATCCGCCGCGACGACGGGAGTGAATCCTTCGTGCGCGTCAATGCGACACCGGTTTATGACGGCGACGGCGTGCAGATCGGCGCGGTGGCCGTGTCTCCCGACGTGAGCGAGGAGATAGAGCGCAAAGCTCAGATCGAGGCCGAGCGGCAGAAGCTCTCCGCGATCATCGCCAACCTCCAGGTGGGCGTAAGCTTCTTCAGCCCCGGCCACCCGACGCGCCTGCTCCGCATCAACAAGCGCGGCCTGGAAATCCTCGGCTTCAGCAGCATCGAGGAGATGCACCAGCGGATTGAGCAGGGCGCAGCTCCGACCAATTTCCGCAACCTTGACGGCCGGCCATTGTCATACGAATTCTGGCCGCGATCGAGGGCGGCCCGCGGCGAGACCTTCTCGGGCCTGGAATACCTGTGGGAACGAAGCGACGGGCGCTTGGCTCGGCTCTCGGTCGCCGGCTGCGGGATCTTCGACCCGCAGGGCCGCTTGACGCTCGGGGTGACGGTCTACCGCGACGTGACTGAAGAGCGTGAACGCGAACGGATGCTGGTTGAGACTGAAGGCAAGCTGCGGGCGCTTTTTGAGGCGTTGCCCGTAGGCGTGCTCGTGGCCGACGACCTGGAATGCCGCAGCCTCACGCTCACGAGCGCCGCCGCGCGCATCTTGGGGCTCGAGGTCACACACATCTCGCCGGAGGAACTGCTGGCGCGCGTCCCGATCCTCGATGAGCGGGGCCAGACTGAAGGGCCGCTCGCTCTCGATCAACTGCCGCTGCAGCGCGCCATCCGCGAGGACCGCCGGATCGAGGGGGAAGAAATCTGGCACCGCACGGCCTCGGGCCGCGAGGTCTGTTTGCTGATCAACGCGGCGCCGGTCCACGACGTGAACGGGATTGTAACCGGCGGGGTCGCCGCTTTTCAGGACATCACCGAACGCAAGCTCCTGGTCGAGCATTTGGTCGAGGCGAATCGCATGAAGGACCAGTTCCTGGCCATGCTCAGCCACGAGCTGCGCACGCCGCTGACGCCCGTCCTCGGTTGGGTCCGGGTGCTGCGCAAAGGCGGCGCCCAGTCGCCCGAGACCTTGCGTGAGGCGATCGACGCAATCGAGCGCAACGTCACGACTCAGGCGCGGCTGATCGACGACCTGCTCGACATGTCGCGCATCGCGAACCGGAAGATCACGCTCAAGCTCGAAGCGCTCGACCTGCGCGAGGTGATCGGCGCCGCCCTCCAGACCGTCGAGCCGCCGGCACGCGCCAAGGAGATTCAGTTGACGGCGATGCTCGGCTCGCTGCCCATCATCGTCAAGGCCGACGCGGTGCGCCTGCAGCAGGTCATGTGGAATTTGCTCGCGAACGCGATCAAGTTCACCCCCAAGGGCGGTCAGGTCACGGTGAGCGCTGAGGCCCGGACGGGCGTCGCCGACGTCGTTGTGACTGACACCGGCGTCGGCATCCGGCCGGAGTTCTTGCCCTATATTTTTGACGTCTTCCGCCAGGGCGAAGGGGAGGCGCTGCGGCGCACGCACGGCGGCCTCGGCCTCGGGTTGGCCATTGCCCGCTCACTGGTCGAGCTGCACGGCGGCTCAGTCCACGCCGAATCTGAAGGCACCGGGCGTGGCAGCCGCTTCATCGTGCGCCTGCCCCTGGCCATGCTCGCCCCCGAGGTTATGGGCGAAGCGCAGAGTCAAGACGGCGAATCGCTGCGGGCGGCGGAGAAGGTCAAGGTCTTGGTAGTCGATGATTCGCGCGACACGCTCGTCGTCACCAGACTCATCCTGGAGCAGGAGGGATGCGAAGTCCTGGCGGCGGCGACCGGCAAGGCAGCGCTCACCTTGCTTGACCAGACCCGCCCTCAGGTCATGATCCTCGACATCGGGCTGCCCGACATGACCGGCTACGACCTGCTCCGGCGGGCGCGCGAGTTGCCGCACCTCAAGCAGACGCCGGCCATCGCCCTCACCGGCTACGGCATGCCGGAGGACAAAGAGCGGGCGCTGGAAGCCGGGTTCGCCCGCCACCTGACCAAGCCGCTCGATTACGGCCAACTCGTCAACCTGATCCGCGAACTCTCGGCGAGCAGACGAAGGGACGGGCAGGAAAAAGGCTGATCAGCGCTTCAATCTCTGATTATCTCGAGCCCCGCATTTATAGCGGAGGTCATTGGCTTGCGTCCTTTGCGCCTTGGCGAGAGATGATGCCTCTCGCCAAGGCGCCAAGGCGCAAAGAGCAGTGGTCTCACTCAACTGCCAACCGCTCTCTCACGGTCACATAGCATTTCTTGAGCTGGTGATTATGCCCGCTCGACGCGGAAGCGCAGGCCGTCTTGCTCGGGGAGGGATTCGAGCCACTGCGTGAGGCGCTCGCGCAACTCATCCTTCGTGTAGTGGCCGTCGCCGAAGTCTGGGAGCGTAGGGAAGAGGGCCGAGAGTGTAGGCTCGGGCAAGCACTCGTTGAGCGTGCTCACGACCTCGGGGGTGAGACCTTCGAGGTGCCCATCGCCGCAAGCGGAGAGGAAATCATTCGCCGCGCGCCCGGCCGGGCCCTGGCTGCGCCGGCTGAGTTGCTCGCGCAACTCCTCGCGGCGGCGCCAGAGCAGGTGGCCATAGTAGGTCAGGGCTGCGCCCGTCACAGCCTTGAGCGCGTCGAGCAAGCTCCCCAGATGAAGCCGCCGGTTAAGCCGGAACGAGCAGCAGCAGTGCGGCTGGCGTTGCAAGATCTCGATGACCGGCAGGTCACACCGCGTCTCGGCGACCAATTCGTTGAGCGCCTCGGCGTCGCGCTCGAAGTTGCGCCCGTCGAGCTTGAGTTTCACCAGCAGTTTGAACTTGCCCCACTCCGCACTCGCCAAAAAGCTCGCGACCAGGTCACGGTAAGCCGACGGCCCGACGCTGGTCTCGTGCGCTGCGACGTAGAAGTCGATGTAGCGTTTGCGCCAATCATCGAACTGCGCGGCCAATACCTGCCTCGGCTCCGCGTCGAGCAGCTTGTGCGTCTCGCACAGGCAGGCGAGCAGTCGCTGCCGCGCGCGTTCGATCTGCGCTTCCCCGGTCGCCTCGGCCGCCAGCAAATAATTCCTGAGCCCGATGAAGGCGGGCATCCAGCTCAGGAAACCCTCGAGCGACTGCACGTCTGCGCGCGCATGATCGAGCGCCACCAGGTCGAGGTTGAAAACATCCATGATGCGCGAGAGCCCGGCTTCGAGCGCGACCGTCTCACGCCGGATCGCTTCGACGATGGCCGCCGCCCGCGAATAGCGGCGCAGGCTCACGCTCACGACCTGCCACGCGCTCATCGTCAAAACTTCAATCGGCACCTGCTCGAAGCGCGCGACCAAGTCCTGCTCAAGCCAGCTTGCCAGCCAACGCCCGAGCGCGTCACGCACCCGCCGCCTCGCGTCGGCCCTTGCCGGCGCCGGTAGGTCGCGGCGCTCGGCGAAGTGGTTGGCCCAGGCAGTCAGCACCTCTATCGGGTAGTCCATCGGGGCCACACGCCGGAGCGCCGGGTAGCGCCCGGGCTCGAAGCCGAGGTGAAGGTTGGCCCCGTCCAGCCGCTCGTCTGCCGACTCATCCACCAATTCGATCAAACCGCCCGCAACGAGGGCGCCGAGGATCAGGTCTTGGGCCGCCGGCTGCAGGCCGTAAGGAGGGGCATTCAGCGTCCGCCTCACATCAGCCAGCGGGACGCTCGCCAGGCCGCTGCTCTCGGTGTGCTTCTCGATCAGTACGAAGAGCCGGCGGACGAACGGTTGCGAGAGCGCGGTGTCGCTGAAAATATTCAGCCGGTAGCTGCCCTCTAACTCGGCGACCAAGCCGAGCGGCTCGGCAAAATTGCTGGCCGCCTCGCGCGTCGCCTCGTCATCGTCAGAATTGGCGAAGAGGCCGACCACTAGCTTGGCGACCTCTGCCTCGGTGAGTGTCCCTTTGAACCGGGGGTGGTCCGGGAAACAATTGCTCAAGGTGGCCCCGACCGCCTCGGCCAGAAAATCGGTGAAGGCCGCGGTGTGGCAATATTCGGGCGGGATCGGCTGCGGCCCGCGGTGGTCGATCAAGCTGCCGCGCCTGAGATAGAGTTCCGTGAATAACTCGATGACGCGGCCACGCAACTCTCCTTCTACGCGCTCGACCTCGTCACTCCTGTCTTGGTAATTCTCCCGGCACGCGGCGAGCGCCGCCATCATCTTGAGCGGTTGGAGTTCGGCCTCGTAGTTGAGAAGCCCGGCCCGCCAGCGCAGCGCCAGTGTGCTCACCGAGGGGGCCTCGAGGTCAAGGTCGCAATTGAAGGGGACCACGACCAGCCGCCAGTCGCCCTCGTCCTCATCCTCCCGCGCCCCAACGCTCACCTCATCGAGCCCCAGCAGGTCATCTTCCGCATCACGCACCAGCCTCATCCCAGCAACCATACCGACCTCGACATCCTCCACCCCGCCGAAACGAAGTTCGCCGCGGCGGACCGTCCCGCGCCAAACCACCTCATAAGGGATGGCCGGAATCCGCGGGCCGCCGCCCCGGTCAGAGCCGAGGCACCAATCGGAGAAGACCTGGCCGCCAATAGTCACGAGCAACTCGGCCAGCCTCGGGTCAGCGGTCTCAATCTCACGCGCTGCTGCGGTCAGTTGGTCTTCCAGCGGGATGACCTGGTAGGCAGAAGCGAGCAGGTAGCGGCGGTCGAGCCCCTCGCCCTCCGCGTAGAGGGCCGCCGGGCAAACTCGCTCACAGTGCGTGAGGATGCGCGCGACGCGCTGGTAGCCGGCCTCCGCGTCACCTTCTTCGAAGAGTAGTTGCGAGTCGGCGAGGGTCTGCACACTCACCGGGTGAGGACTGAGTGAGAAGAGGAAGAGGGATTTGGCCAGCATCTTCGCCCACAGCCGGTCATCCACCGGGAGCGAGTTCGCCCCCTCGCCCCCGAGCCGGTCGTAAAGCGCGAAGGCCGCGTTGAGCGACTCATCCTTGCGCAGCTCATACTCGTAACGGTCGAAGACCTCGTCCATCACCACCAGCGAGAGCGCCGGGCGGTTGAGCGCTCGCGCCGCCGCCGAGGCAATGAAGCCGGGCAGGGAGAAGCTCCGGCTGTGAGCGCGGATCATCGGGGCGAGGCGGTCGAGCGCCGGGTGCACCGGGTAGTAAGAGACGAATTCATCTTCGAGCCAGGCGAAGTGCGGCAGGCGCTCACGCAACTGCCGGTAGAGCGCCCCGAGTTCCCCCATCTGCTTGGGCGTCTTCCGCAGCAGGTGGTGCGCGACGATCTCGTGCAGGCTCTCGGGCGAAATATAATGGATGCGCGCATGCCGGGCGATGACCGTGGCCAAACTGTCGGATTTGAGATTTGAGATTCGGGATTTGAAATGGTCAGGGGTGAGGCTCTCTTCATCAAGGGCGATGATGGCGCGCAGGGGCAACCACTCGGCCTGGCGCGCGATCGTCGTCAGCCAGTGCAAGTCCGCCTCCACCGTTTCAGGTGAGCCCCGCCACCGGCCCGACAAGTTGTCGATAAACAGGACGAGCTGCGCGTCGAGCGGTAGCATCCCGCAGACTTGCTCGAAGACCTGCTCACTTGAGACCGCCCGCGCCCAGCGCTCGTCGTTGAAGTCATCGGCCACGGCCAGGACTTCGCCGATCACAGTCCGCAAGACCCTGTCGAACGGCGCCGGCTCGGACGAGGCAAAATTGAGATCGAAGGCCACCGGGGTCCGGTCCGCCAACTGGCGCAACGCGCTCGTCAGCCGCGCGTCATGATGGGCCGTGCGCAATGCCTTGACGCCGAAGACCGAGCGCAGGAATGAGAGCAGGTGACTTTTGCCCACCCCGCGCTTCCCCGAAATGACCTGAAGCGCGGGGGCCGCTCCGCGCGGCGCCACCAGTTCCTCGATGATCTGGGCGGCGAGCGTCCCGCCCTCGCCCGTCACGACGTAAGATTTCACCACCCGCTCGGCTTCGGCGCCGGCAAAAGTAGTGACCTCATCGTAGGGCTGCAGCTCTACGAAATTTTTGATCTGGAGCATGCCAACATAGTGGATTGCGGAATTCGGATTGCGGATTTCGGATTGAAGAAGAATGCAACTCTCTTTCAATCCGCAATCCGCAATCTACAATCCGCAATCGAGTGGGGCAGCGAGCAGGTTGGGTGTTTTGGCCAAACGATTCGGCGCGCGGCAATCCGTCCGGCCTCCGGAACTTCCTGCCCAATCTAGCACAGCCGTTCGAGGCAAGGCAATCAATCTTTTAGTCAATGGTCAGTAGTCAGCGGTCCGTGGTCCGTGGTTGACAGCAGGCATGGTTGCGGTTTGGGATGAGCCGCGGCATCATGCAACGGACGACTGACTAATGACCACTGACTACTGACTACTGACCATTGACCAAAAGGAGACGCTGGTATGCTTAGAAAAATGCTTGCCCTGTGCCTGCTCATCGCGGCCGGCAGTTTGGCCTTTCCGGCGGCGGCCAGGATGCAGAATCATCAGAAGGCGGATGGTATCGTTGGGCGCTGGGACCTGACGGTGCAAGGCACGGACGGTTCATTTCCTTCCTGGCTTGAAGTCACCCGCGACGGGGACAAGTTGACCGGGCGCTTCACGGGCCGCGTCGGCAACGCGCGGCCAGTCCCGCATGTCGAGTTCGCCGCCGGCCAGTTGACCTTCAGCCTCCCCCCGCAATACGAGAAGCAGACCAAAGACCTGGTCTTCAAGGGACGCCTGACGGGCAATAAGCTGGAAGGGACGACCGAGAGCGAGGACGGGAAGCCGATCAAATGGACCGGCGTGCGTGCCCCTGAACTCAAAGCTCCGGCCAGTCCGAAGTGGGGCCAGCCGATTCAGTTATTCAACGGCCGCGACCTGCGCGGTTGGAGGCTGCGAAACAGCAGCCACGGTAATTGCTGGAGTGTGGCCGAGGGCGCGATGTCCAATAACCCGCCCTGCACGGACATCATCACCGAGCAAAAGTTCAAAGACTTCAAGCTCCACCTCGAATTCAAAATCTACGACAAGGGCGCGAAGGGCAATAGCGGGGTCTACCTGCGCGGGCGCTACGAGGCTCAGATCCTAGACGCTTCCGCCCCGGACCCGCCGGAACGGAAGATGGGCAGTATCTACGGCTTTATTACCCCGACGGCCAACGCGGCCAAGGAGCCGGGCGAGTGGCAGACCTACGACATCACCTTGCTCGGACGATGGGTCACGATCGTGCTCAACGGGCAGACCATAGTCGATAATCAAGAGATCCCCGGCCTCACCGGCGGCGCACTCGACAGCGACGAAGGCGCCCCCGGCCCGATCCTGCTTCAGGGGGACCACGGCAAGGTCTCGTTCCGCAACGTCACGCTCACACCGGCGAAGTAGAGGGGGTGTACGCCCTTCAGAAGACGTACTTGAGCGCGAACTGCACCTGCCGCGGGTTGAGCGAAGTGCTTACCGACCGGCCGAAACTGGGTGCTTCGAGAATGCGCACCGGAATGGAGAAGTGCGTCCGGTTGAGAAGATTGAAGGCTTCGATGCGCAGCACCAGGTCTCGCCCTTCCTTCACCCGGAAGTTCTTGATCAGGGTGAGATCGGTCTTCGCCACCCCACTGGCCCGGAAAGTATTGCGGCCTACCGCGCCATCTCTCAGCTCGAAATGTCCCTGAGCATTCTTCGGAAGCAAGGCCGTTGACAGCCCGGTCAAGCTCAATCTTTGCTGCCGACTGTCAATCTGGTTGAGGCCACTGGTCGTATCAATCCGGTCCGTCAGGTTGCCGTCGAGGTTGATGTCGAAGCTGGTGTTGACCGTAAACGGCTGCCCCGTCTGGAAGGTGGAGATTGATGCAAGCTGCCAACCGCCAAGCAACACGCGCTTGGCTCCGCTTGCGTTATTGAAGCGACCCAGGAAGGGCACGTCTGAGAGCGTACTCAAGGCGAAGCGGTGACGCACGTCGAAGTTCGCATCGCCGCGCTCAGCCCTCAGATTGCCGTCGTTCTGCGGGAGCGTGAAAGCTCCCGCAAGATCGAAGACATCTGATACATCATCAATCGCGTGCGACCAGGTATAGGCACCGGTCATCTGCCAACCCTTAGAGAATCGCTTGGTCACACTTGCCTGCAAGGAGTGATAGGTTGATGAGGCTGATGAGTCGAAGATGGTGAACGCCCCAAGCCCTGGGATCGGGCGGGTTAAAGCATTCGGCCGGCCGAATAGTGGCGGTAAAGCCTGGGCCGGCAAGACCCTTTTTTCGCGCTCTCGGCTAAGCGTCACCCCGAGAGGATCGAGTGGGACAGTCACCGAGTTCAGCCCGCCATTCGGAGTGCGGAAGCGAGTGAGCTTAAGCCCGCGTGAGCCGACGTAGGCGAGACTCACGAGGTAATCCCCAAATAATTCCCGCTCGACCTGGAGGTTGAAGTGAAAAGCGTAGGGTGAGCGCAACCTTCGATCAGGTAAAGTGAATGACAACCCACCTCCTGACGGTTGTCCAGTCAGGGCTGGCGTATTTAAGAGCTCGCCCAAGATGGCCTGGAGCGATCCCGATGGAACACCGAGCACGTTCAATCGGCCATCTTGGGTAGTAAGTGGGATATTTGTCTCCCTACCCTGGCTGTCCACGCCGACATAGAAAGTAAATCTTGGGTTGAAAAGGGCGAGTATCCCCAAAGGTGGTGGTAAGGAAGCTATCGTGCTATCAAAAGTGCTCGCATCTAGATTGAAAGGGATAAAGGTGGGGAAGACATTGCGCGATTGGCTGACGATGTTGCCTAGCGTGACATCGTAGTAAACGCCCGCGCCTCCACGCACAATCGTCTTACCAGCTTGCGTGCTACTACCCGCAAACGGGTCCCAGGCAAAGTTTAAATGCGGCCCGAAGTTGTTACCGTCAGCGTCAAAGATGGCTTCTCGCCCGCCGATAAAGTTCTTCAAGGCCGCAAGCGTGACGTTAAGGGCATCAATTTCCTGCTGCGCGGTAACAATAAAATCGGGGCGCCTGGGATAGATGAGGCGGTAACGCAACGAGAGATCAGCTGCCGGGAAGCGATCAAGGCGAAATGTGTTTTCGATTTTGCTGCTCACCTCACGCGGGACGGTGTTGTACTCATAGCGTAGCCCATAATCGAACGACAACCCCCGCCGAATGCGCCAGGTATCATTGAAGAAAAAGTTATATTGCCAGGACCGTAAACCAATCACGCTATCTGTGGTTTCGGTAGTCAGCGCCTGGAAGATGCCGGTTGGAATACCTATCGCAGCGAGGTCAGAGCCGCTGAAAAATTCCGGCGTCATCGGATTTAATCGCCCTAGCCCGCGAAGTAAATTCTGATTCTGTGGCTGGTTGAAGATGGGATCGAAAAGTCTATCGCGGCTTAGATCCGGCGTCCCGCCGAAGATAACCTGCGGGCGGAAATTGCGATTGAGTAGACTATTGAGTTGTGTGCGCCGGATGTCGGCACCGAACTTGAATGCATGACTTCCGTGGAACAAGGTCAGGGTATCAGCCACCTGATAGGTGTTGTTGACGCGTGCCTGCGGAAAGAGATAGGTATCAAGCCCGACCGGACTGAAAGGTATCACGATCAATTGTCCGATGGGGCCAAGAAAATCCTCCGTGTTGAAGTCTGTGTTGAAAGCAAATTTTGGGGTCCCGTAGGCTCCGAATCCTAAGTTGTAGAGGAACGGCCTATTAAGCAAGAAGGGGCCATTCAATGGATCATTGAACACTAACTGCGAAGGCTGAGTGAGCAGATTGCCCACGGGAGTAAAGCGGAGCTTTGTCCGCCCGAAGCTACCGCGGAGTTGATTGGCGATGCTAGCCGTGAACTGGCTGTTAAGGAAGAGCGACAGATTTTGCGTGCCGACCTGCGGCGCTACACCGGAAAAGAGCGCACCGCCTACGGCAGGCACCTGCCGCCGGTCATGGGTGAAATTGTAACGGCCTGTGAGCGTGTGCTCTACCTCCGGCCCGAAAAGTGTAAAGCTGTGATCGAGCTTAAGCGAGAAGATCGTGCCCTCAGCATCGGCGGGCAATACCTGAGTAAAGGTATTCTCGCCATATGGCCCGATCGGATTGTTCGGAAAAGGGAACAATGAGAAGACTGCATCGCCCGCCACGAAGGTCGGTCTGTAATTTACCTCCATGCCATTATCGTTAGCGGCACGGAAGCCGCTAGCGCCAAGGCCGAGGAATCCGCGCTGCGCGACGGTCGGCACCGAGAAGTGTGTCTCCTGACGCGCCTTGATGTCTTGGCGCTCAAATGAGCCGAAGAAGAAGGTACGGTTCGTGCCGTTATAAGAATAGACGGGGCCGCCTTCACCAAACCGCGGGAGAAAAAGGGGGCCGCCAATGCTCATCCCGACTTGGTTACGCTGATAAGGATCTTTGCCCTCGGAAGGATTAGGCTGTATCACCTCCCTACCATTAGGGGCATCCGGGCTGAAGACCCTGACGGGGATCGTCTGGGATGGACGGGTAAAGGACCTGGCAACTGCTGTAAGTGGGTAGGTAGGCGGCGCATTATCTAAAGTGTAATCGAAGAAGTTGCGTGCATTGAGTGAATCATGATTGAAAAAGTCATAAACTGATCCATGGATCTGATTGGCTCCCGACCGCGACACAGCATTGACCTGGGAACCAAGATTACGACCCATCCCGGCGTCCCACAGGTGAGTCGAGACCTGGAAGTCTTGGACGCTCTCGATGCTCTGCGGCACGAGCGCGACGAAGCCCTGCCGCCGCACGCCGATATCCTCATCGTTATTGTCTGAACCATCCACGGTGAAATTGTTCGAGCGGGCGCGCTGGCCGTTGACCGAGAATTGCCCGGCGCTGCCAATGCCTGCTCCGATGCCTGGCCCGACGAGGTCCCCGATGGGTTGCGGCGGCAGGGCCACGCCAGGAAGCAAGAAGGCGAGCGTCTCGAAGCTGCGGACGCCAGGTAGAGGTAGGGTGGTGAGCTGACGCTGATCGAAGTTCCCGCCCCTGGCCGCATTCAAAGTATTGACCAGTTGCTCCGCGGAAGAGTCGGGCGATGGCGGGTTGGGCTGAACTTTCGTTTGGATCCCTACCGGTGCGGGGACGCCTTTCTTTCGGAGGACGATAGGCGGCGGCCTAACCACATTAGCTCTGGCGAGGTAGACGATAAATTTATTGACGATAGAGTTCTGCTCCTCCTCATAGTCCGGGTGCGTCGCAGAGATCATGTATGAGCCGGGCTGGAGTAGGCCGAAGGAATAAGAACCATCCGTGGAAGTAAGGACGGCTCGGGTCAGACCATTATCCTCATTCTTCAGCGTCACCCTCGCCCCGACAATCCCTTGGTTTGACCCGGCTTCATAGACGCGACCTTGAATCGATCCGGTCGTCTCCGTTTGCGCTAACGCCCTGGGCGTATAGCTCGAGACCGCACTGAGTACAGCGAGCAAACAAAACAACCCTCTGCCAATCTTTGACATCACGCCTCCTGAATTCTCTCGCTCCTTCTGGAGAGATAACTAGCCGAGACTTTATAGTCCGGCTGCAGCATCGGCTCTATCTCTAGTTTCCATTTACAGCCGGAGACTGTTTATGCGATTGATGAATTGTGGGCTGCCTGAGGAGAAAGCTCACCAATTCATAGGGACAATGGCCCTCATCTATTAATGCGAGAATCAGATCAGAAAATAGTCAAACCAACGGAATTAATTTTACTGGGAGATGAAATGACCGATGCCTCCGCTCGCTCCAGTCACTCAACTGCCTCGGCGACTTTACTGTCAACTCGATAATCGCCAGCCGATCGGTGGCGGATCTCAGTCCGACTCAGGGGCCGAGACTACATTGACTTAGCCAACACACCGGGGTATGCTTCGCCACTAGCTGGTCTCAGCTGCTAAACCAATTCAAGAGGCGACGTGGTGATGGCCTTGCCGAAGGATGTAACTCAGCTGCTTTTGGCTTGGAGCCAGGGTGATCAAGGGGCACGGGATAAGCTGATCCCCTTGGTCTACGATGAACTGCGCCGGTTGGCTGATCACTACCTGCGGCGCGAGCGTCCGGATCACACCTTGCAAACCACAGCGCTCGTCCATGAGGTCTATCTCCGGCTCGCCGATGGGAGCCAGGTGCAGTGGCAGAGCTGGGCTCATTTCTACAATGTCGCGGCGCAGTTGATGCGGCGCATCTTGATTGATCACGCCCGCAGTCACTATACGGCCAAGCGCCTAAGTCCAAGCGCCAAGCTATCGCTTGATGAAGCCATTGACATGTCTGATGAGCGGGCGGCGGAGTTGGTGGCGCTTGACGACGCGTTGACCAGCTTGGAGGCACTCGACCCGCAGAAGAGCCGGGTCGTGGAGTTGCGTTTCTTCGGTGGGTTGACGACCGCAGAGATCGCCGAAGCGCTCGGAGTTTCTCCCTCCACAATCACGCGCGAATGGCGCATTGCCAAGCTCTGGCTCTACCACGAGATCAAGAAAGGGAGAATGGGTGAAAAGTAGCGGGCGGTCAACGCTCGGCGCCGGTCACCGGATCCGATTTTTATGCCCCCACAACGTTGGCAGCAGATTGAAGCACTCTTGCAATCCGCGCTGGAGCGGAAGCCTGATCAGCGAGCGGCGTTTCTCGCTGAAGCCTGCGCGGATGATGCCTCCCTGCGAATAGAAGTTGAATCCCTCATCGCCTGCGAGGAGTCGGCGGCGAACTTTATTGAGGCGCCGGTATTCAAGGCTGTGGCCGCCTCAGGTGTGGAAGACCAGGTGACGCCCGTGGCAGGGCGGCGGCTCGGTCCCTACGAGATCATCCGCGAGATTGGCCATGGCGGGATGGGGGTGGTCTGGCTCGCCGAGCGGGCCGATGGCCAGTTCAGCAAGCAGGTCGCCATCAAGCTCGTCAAGCGCGGAATGGATACCGAGGAGATCGTTCGTCGCTTCCGGCACGAGCGGCAGATTCTCGCCAGCCTCGAGCATCCCCACATTGCCCGCCTGCTCGACGGGGGCACGACCGATGATGGGCTGCCTTACTTCGTCATGGAATACACTGAGGGCCGGCCGATTGATAAGTATTGTGACCACTACCAGCTCAACACCGTCGAGCGGCTCAAGCTCTTCCGCGCGGTTTGCTCCGCCGTTCACCACGCGCACCAGCGCCTGGTGATCCACCGTGACCTGAAGCCCTCGAACATCCTGGTGACGCCCGAGGGCGTGCCCAAGCTGCTCGATTTCGGCATCGCCAAGCTGCTGAGACCGGACCTCTCGCTTCACATGATCGGGGCCACGATGCCCGGATTGCGACTGATGACGCCGCATTATGCCAGCCCGGAGCAGGTGCGCGGTGAGCCGATTACTACGGCCAGCGATGTCTATTCGCTGGGGGTGCTGCTCTACGAATTATTGACCGGGCACTGCCCGTATCGCCTCAAGGGCGACCTTCCACACGAAATTGCCCGGGCCATTGGCGAAGAAGAGCCGGAAAAGCCCAGCGCGGCCGTCGGTCGGGTTGAAAAGATGGCGACGCCTCAATCGGTCAGCAAGACGCGCGAGGGCCAGCCAGAGAAGCTGCGCCGCCGCCTGAAAGGTGATCTCGATAACATTGTGTTCATGGCGCTGCGCAAGGAACCGCAGCGGCGATATACTTCGGTCGAGCAGTTTTCCGAGGACATTCGCCGCCACCTTGCGGGCTTACCGGTAATCGCGCGAAAAGATACGTTGGGCTATCGAACTACCAAATTTATCAAGCGCCATAAGATGGGAATGGCGGCCGCGGCGTTGATTGTCTTAACCCTGCTCGGCGGTATTGTGGCGACAGCGTGGCAGGCCCGCCTCGCCCAAAATCAGCGCCTCAGAGCGGAAGCCGAGCAAGCCAAAGCTGAAGCGCAACGGGCAGTCGCGGAGGCCGAGCGGACGCGAGCCGAGCGCGAGCAACAACAAGCTGTGGAGGAGCGGGCGCGGGCGGAGATCGAACGGCTGAAGGCCGAGACCGAGCGGGCCCGGGCCGAGCGGCGCTTCAATGATGTGCGCCAGTTGGCCAATTCGTTTTTGTTCGAGTTTCACGAGGCGATCAAGCATCTTCCTGGCGCGACTCGGGCACGGAGTTTACTGGCCAAGCGGGCCTTGGAATACCTCGACAGTTTAGCGCGGGAAGCCAGCCGCGACCTCTCATTACGGCGCGAACTGGCAGTCTCCTACGAAAAAGTGGGTGAGGTGCAGGGCAATTCGCAGGAAGGATATTTGGGAGACACGGCCGCGGCGTTGCAGAGTTACCGTAAAGCGCTGGCGATCCGCCAGGCATTGTTGAAGACTGGACAGCCGCAGGCCTCAGACCGGCTTGCCTTGGCAGCTACGTTGAAAAAGATTGGCGAGATTCTGGAACGCACCCGGGACCTGCTGGCGGCACTGGAGAACTACCGTCAGGCACTGGCAATCTACGAGGCTTTATCAGCCGCTCGCCCGCAGGAGGAATCATTACGCCAGGAGATGATGATGCTTCACGAGCGGATCAGCAACTTGCTGCTTAAGGTGGGCGACCAGGAAGGGGCGCTCAAGAGTATCGTCAAAGCGCAGGAACTCTTCGACACGCTGCCGGACCACCCGGCGAATGTTGAGGAAGATCAGCACGTACCTCTCAATTATTTCCTCAGATTCGGGAAGGAGCTTCGTCGTTCCGGGGACTTGGCTGGGGCGCTCACGCAATTTCGGAAGATGTTGGCGAGTGCAGAAGCGGCCGTGGCGAAAAAGCAGGGGAATGCCAGGTCGCTCCGCAATCTCAGTACCGGTTACCGGATGATGGGCAGTCTTCTGGCACAGGTCGGCGATGTTCCCGGAGCGCTGGAGCACTACCAAAAATCGGCCGCTATCCTGGCGGACCTCTCAGCCAAAGATCCGGCCAATGTAAGTGATCGCAGCATTCTGAGCGTTGTTTATCGGGTTATTGCCGAGCGCTTGCGTATGGCCGATGATCCCCCGGGGGCCCTGAAATACTTCCGTCAGGCGCTCGCAGTCGACCAAGACCTGGCAACTCAAGACCCAGCCAACGCCCAAGTCCGCCTTTATCTCGTGAATAGCTACTCGCGGATCGGCAAAATCCTGGAGGGGACGGGTGACGCGGCCGGAGCGCTGGCCAATTATCGCCAGGCGCTATTACTCCTCAAAGAGATCGTCACGAAGGAGCCGGCCAATCCCAAGCTGCGCCTCACCCTGAGCGACCATTATCTGAAAATCGGCAACCTGCTGCAGCGGGTCGGCGATTTGAATGGGGCTGCGGACCATTATCGCCAAGTGTTATCAATTGCAGGAACTGTGCAGGCCAAAGATCCGGCCGACAAGACTGCTCATCAGCATCTGTCAATCAGCTTCTATCGGCTCGGTGAGATGCTGGCTAAGAACGGCGATCTGACCGGGGCGCGAGAGAATTATCTGCGCACCCTGGCGCTGCGTGAGGAGTTGGCTAGGCAAGAGCCCACGAACACGGCGGCACAGATTGATCTGGCATTTGGTTATCTCAAACTCGGAGAGCTATTCGCGACTCGGGCGGCGGACGTAGCGGCAACACCTGGCCAGCAAGTGGAACTTTGGCGCGAATCGCAGTCCTGGTATCAACGCAGCCAGAACTGCTTCCTCGACCTCCGCCGTCGCGGCCAGCTCTCAGGCAAATACTCTTCTATGCCTGATGACCTGAGCCGTGAAATCGCCAAATGCGAAGCCGCTGTAACAAAGCTCAAAGGCCAGCCTGATTCTACCAGCAGATAACCTTCCCGTATCGCGATTCAAGCGCCGGACTCGTTTCGCATTTTCCCGACAGAGTTTACGTTGATCCAACCTGTCTCCGCACGCGCTTGGGGCAGAGCCGCCAACCACTTCTCGATGGTGACTCATTCGGCACCAAGCAGCACAGACTGAGACGACCTGCGTCAGGCGTGCTGGGCCATCAACCCGCGAATGTATTTCAGATTCACCCCCATGTCGTTCTCGACCGACTTGGTCGGGCTGTCGCATTCGAGCTGCGCCCACTTGTCGAAGCCGATGTCGGCCAAGGCATCGATGACGGCCGGGAAGTTGATCGTGCCCTGGCCGAGGAAGTGCGGGTTGTCTTTGAGGTGGACCTCGCAGATGCGGTCGCGGCCGAGCCAGCGAATCTCCTCGATGATGTTGAAGCCGTTCTGCGTCGAGTTGCCCACGTCGTAGTAGGTGAGCACCGCGTGCGACTTGGCGCGCTCCATAATCCGCACGTTGTCTTTGGCGGAGATCGTGTCTTCGAGGCCGAGGATCACTTTCGCCTTCTCGGCCGCGGGCGCGAGGTCCTTGAGCACGTCCCCCACGTAGTCCATCTCCGCTTGCGTCTTGAGCGCCCACTTGCCGAAGAACGGGAGCAGGATCACCTTCACGCCAAGGTTCTTGGCGATCGGGATCGCCTCCGCGACCCAGCGCTGGCCGAGCGGGTCTGACTTGAGGCCGTTCGTGTGCAGGATGTCGAGGCAGACCGAGGCCAGCGGCAAGCCGACTCGCTTGGACTCAGCGAGGAATGCCTGCTGTACAGCCGTGTCAGCCAGCGGAAGATTGTCGTTTTTCGGCACGCGGCCCAGACTGATCTGGACGCCGTCAAAGCCGATCTTCTTCGCCAGCGCGACCGACTCCAGTTTGCCCGTCTCCTTCAGGTTCCAATCGGGAGCGCCGACCTTGAATCGCACCCCTTTGGCCGCCGCGCAGGCGATGAATCGTTGATGGCGAGAGAGCGCCGCAGACATAGCGCCGGCCGCGCTGAGACCTAAGAATCCGCGCCGTGTGATACGCATAAATAATCTCCTCGGAAAATGTCCAGCAAACTTTCCAGTTTGCTGAGGGTTCTGGCCAAGGATCGTTCGCGGCGGCAGCAGCAAACTGGAAAGTTTGCTGGACACTGGCGCCGCGATGTTCCTGGCTTCAGGGCGTCAGCGCCGCTGAAATGAACGATCCCTTTCCTACTTGAGAAGGACAGGAAGTTGTACGTTCGCCTTCACTCGCTGCGGTGCGACGGCCAGACGATGCGCCCGCCGACGATGGTCGCGACCGGCGAGCCCTTCAGCTCCCACCCGTCGAAAGGCGTATTGCGGCTCTTCGATTGGAACTGGGCGGCGTCAACCTTCATCACTTGCTGCGGGTCGAAGATCGTCACGTCGGCGATGGCCCCGACCTTCAGCGTCCCGCGGTCGAGCTTGAAGACGCGTGCTGGGCCGCAGGAGAAAAGCTCTACCATCCTGGCTAGTGAGATTATGTCACGGTGGACGAGCCGATCAAGCGCCAGCCCGACGGCTGTCTCCAGGCCGATGATCCCGAACGGGGCCTGGTCATACTCCAACATCTTTTCGTTGGCGTGATGCGGGGCGTGGTCCGTCGCAATCGCGTCAATCGTCCCGTCGCGCAAGCCTTCAAGCACAGCTTCAAGGTCCGCCTGCGAGCGCAGCGGCGGGTTCATCTTCGTCTGCGTGTCGTAGTTCCGCCGGTGGACCTCAGCGTCGGTGAGCGTGAAGTGGTGCGGCGTCACCTCGCAACTCACGGGCAGGCCGCGCTGCTTGGCCTGGCGCACAAACTCAATAGCCCGCGCGGTCGAGATGTGCGCGATGTGGACGCGCGCCCCAGTCGCCTCGGCGAGCATCATGTCGCGCGCCACGTGCAGGTCCTCGGCCGCCCCGTGGATCCCCTTCAGGCCGAGCAGTGCCGAATACTCGCCCTCGTGCATCACGCCGCCTGAGGAGATGTGCGAGTCCTCGCAGTGGTCCACCACCGCCAGGTCGAAATCGCCGGCATACTCCATCGCCCGGCGCATCAGGTTGGCGTCGTTGACCGGCCTGCCGTCATCACTGATCGCCACGACCCCGGCCGCCCGCATCTCGCCGATCTCGGCCAGTTGCTCGCCCTGCGACCCTTGGGTGATGGCGCCGACGGGGAAGACGTTGGCCAGGCCAGCCGCACGAGCCCGCTCAATGATAAAGCTCGTCACCGATGAATTATCATTGACCGGTTGCGTGTTCGGCATGCCGCAGACGGAGGTGAAGCCTCCGGCGACGGCCGCGCGGGCGCCCGACTCAATCGTCTCTTTGTATTCGTAGCCGGGCTCACGCAAATGCACGTGGAGGTCGATGAAACCTGGGGCGACGATGCAGCCGCTGGCGTCGAAGACTGCCACATCCTGAACATCCCAAGGCTCACCGATCGCCTCAACGCGGCCGTCGCGAATGAGCAGGTCGCGCTGCGCTTCGAGCGACTGCGAAGGGTCAATGATCGTGCCGTTTCGGATGAGAAGTTGTGATGACGACATAAATTTCAAATTTGGAATCTGAGATTTGAAATCATGCTACTCCCCGCCGCCGGCCAGCAAGTATAAGACCGCCATCCTGACCGCCACCCCGTTATTCACCTGATCGAGGATGAGCGAGAAAGGTCCGTCCGCGACATCCGAATCGATCTCGATCCCGCGGTTGATCGGGCCGGGGTGCATGACCACCACGTCGTCTTTGGCGAGCGCTAAGCGGCGCCGGTTGAGGCCGTAATGGATCGAGTACTCGCGCAGACTCGGGAAGAAGCCGCCTGACTGCCGCTCAAGCTGGATGCGCAGCATGATCACCACGTCCGCATCGGTGATCGCCTCGTTCACGCTCTCGGCGAAAGAGACGGAGCCCTCGGACGGAGCGAGGCGGCGCTCGAAACCATAGGGCAAAAGGGTGCGCGGGCCGGCGAGCACGACGTGCGCCCCGAGCTTCGCGAAGAGTTGCGCGTCGGAGCGGGCCACCCGGCTATGCAGGATGTCCCCGACGATGGCGACCTTGAGCCCCGCGATTCGGCCCTTGTGCTGGCGGACGGTGAGCGCATCCAGGAGCGCTTGCGTCGGGTGCTCGTGCGCCCCGTCGCCGGCATTGATCACCGCGGCCTTGACGATGCGCGCGATCTGATGCGGGGCGCCGGATGAGGAGTGCCGGATGACGATGGCGTCGGGCGTCATGGCTTCGAGGTTCTTGGCCGTGTCCACCAGCGTCTCGCCCTTGACCACGCTCGAGGTCGAAGCCGAGATGTTGACCGCGTCGGCCGAGAGCCGCTTGGCGGCGATCTCGAAACTCGTCCGCGTGCGGGTCGAGGCTTCGAAAAATAAGTTGATCACGGTCTTGCCGCGCAGCGTCGGCACCTTCTTGATCCGGCGCGCATTGATGTCGCGGAAAGATTCGGCGGTATCGAGAATGAGATTGATTTCCCCGGCGGTGAGGTCTTCGATTCCGAGCAGGTCTTTGCGTTCGAGCGGCATGCGGCTACAAGTCGAAAGTTGAAAGTCGAAAGTCGAAAGTTCCCGCGCTTTCGACTTTCAACTTTCGACTTTCAACTCATTTCTGTTCGACCACGATCACTTCTTCCTTCTCGTCGAATTCCGGGAGCATGACCTTGATGATCTCCGACTCGGTGGTCGTCACGGCCTTGCCGACGTAATCGGCCTGGATCGGCAGCTCGCGCCAGCCGCGGTCCACGAGCACCGCCAGTTGGACGCGGCGCGGGCGGCCGAAGTCGATCAACTCGTCGAGCGCGGCCCTGACGGTGCGGCCGGTATAGAGCACGTCGTCAACCAGGATGATCGTGCGGCCGGTGATGTCAGCCGGCAACTCGGTCTTGTTGACGACGGGCCGCTCGGCGACCGTCGTCAGATCGTCGCGGTAGAGCGTGATGTCGAGCGCCCCGGTGGCGACCGCGACTTTGTCCATCTCCTGAATCTTGGCCGCCAACCGCTCCGCCAGCGGCACCCCGCGCCGCCGGATGCCGACCAGCAGCACGTCGGAGAGGTCAGGGTTGTTCTCGGCAATCTGCGAAGCGATGCGCGCCAAGACGCGATTCATATCGGCGGCGGTCATTACGCGGGTTTTCTCATTGAAGTCCATCTTCACACCTCGAGAATGGTGGATTTTAGCGAGCAGTTCCTCAAGCTCGGTCAGCCTGAGCCGCAGCGGGTCCGGCGCAGTAGCCTCCCGCAGTGCATAATCACTGAGAATCTCATTACAAATATCGATGCACTCATTGCAAATATAGGCATGGGGTCCGGCGATGAGTTTTTTGACTTCATCACGCCCCTTGCTACAGAAGCTACAACGCATCGTGTCTTCGCCTCTGCTCGTCATCTAGCAGCCTCCGGATAAAAGAGAGGGTCAGTCTGCTGATAAATCTGCGAGTGATATTGAGTCCTGCGGAATATAGCACGGTGGGAGCAAAACAGTGAAGAGCAACGGCTCACACCCGCTTCGCTAATTCGGCCTGGAAGCGACGGATGCGCCGGGCGTTGGTGCCGAAATCGCCTTTGCCGGTGCGCGAGCGGGACCGCACGTTGACGACCGCCCCTTCGCCGTCGCGGCTGACGGTGATCATGACATCGTCCTTGAAGCGGAAGAGCGTCGTCGCGACCGCGTGGATCTCGCCCGCGTTGCGATCTTCAATCTCGACCTTCCAACCGAGCGCCTGGGCTGTGGCGAGGGCGGCATCGAAGACGCGGTAATAGGGTTGATCGAAGCGCTGCGGGAGCAAGTCTGCATACTCCGGCGTCTCGCCGGTCTTGACGTGATTGATCGGCGGCCAGATGAGACTGGCGATCAAGCCGGCGCCGACGAGGGCCGCAAAGAGCAGTCCCACCACCAGGAGAATCTTTCTCACACTCATCTTTTTTCGTCTCTCTTGCGCCTTGTCTCGGATTCTTTCGTTCTGCTACACTGCCGTTTAGCCCCTTCGCCGCCACAGATCGCCGGAGACGGAGAGCACAAGTTTGATTGACACGGTCGCCATTGTCGAGCGCAATGAGTTGCTCGTCTCACCGTCAGCGCGCAGCTACGGGCGTCTACGCTTGCGCCTCAAGCAAGCAATCCCGATTCTGCCCGGACAATTCGCGATGCTCAAGCCGCGCGGCAGCCTGGAGCCGCTGCTGCGCCGGGCGATGGCCTACTATCGGGTTGAAAGCGCCGGCTCCGGCCTGAGCGTCGAGTTCATTTACCAAATCCTGGGCCGGGGCACACGGGCGCTGGCCGCGCTGCGCCAGGGCGATGAGGTCAATTTCCTCGGCTCGCTCGGCAATACTTTCGACCTCACGGCGGCGCGTGGGCGCGAGGCACTGCTGGTCGCGGGCGGGGTCGGCTCGGCGGCGCTCTTTATGCTGGCCGCAGAGCTGAAGCGGAGGCTCACTCCTACGCGCCTCTTCATCGGCGGCGCGAGCCGCCACGATCTGTGCGGATTGGAAGACTTCATCCACCTGCTCGCGGCGAAAAACGTCTACAGCGCGACGGTGGACGGCAGCTACGGCGAGCAGGGGTTGGTGACTGCCCCGCTCGAAAGCTATTTGCGAGAGAGGCAAGGCAAACCCATGACCATCTTCGCCTGCGGGCCCGATGCCATGCTCCACCGGGTGGCGCAGCTCGCGGCCGGGCACGCCACTCCGGCCCAAGTCTCGCTCGAATCGCCCATGGCCTGCGGCTTCGGCATCTGCGTCGGCTGCGCGGTCGCCGTCAAGGCCGCCTGCCCGGAAGGGTTCGTTTATAAGAAAGTCTGCACCGACGGGCCGGTGTTTAGGGGCGAAGAACTGCATTGGTGATTGCGGATTGCGGATTGCGGATTGCGGATTGAAAGATGGGCGTTGCCCGACAGGTACGCAACCTGCCACCCAGGATCTGCAAGATGATGGCATCTCACAATGAGCACAACCAATCCGCAATCCGCAATCCGCAATCCGCAATCCGGTGGTCCGCAATCCGACGGCTTGCTGTCGGTCGAGGTTGCGGGCATCCGCTTCAGCAATCCGGTGCTGACGGCCAGCGGGACGTGCGGCTACGGGCTCGACCTGGCCGAATTGATCGACCTCAACCGCCTGGGCGGGATTTGCACCAAGGGGCTCTCGGCCCGGCCGATGCGGGGCAACGCCCCGTGGCGGATCGTCGAGACGCACGGCGGGATGCTCAACGCGATCGGGCTGCAAAATATCGGCGCCCGCACATTCATTGAAGAGAAGCTCCCGGAACTACGCCGCTACACGACGCGGGTCATCGCTAATGTTTTCGGCTCTACGGTCGAAGAGTATCTTGCAGCGATCCGGATTCTGGAGGAGGGTGAGGGCGTTGACGGTTACGAGCTGAATATCTCCTGCCCGAACGTGAAGGCCGGCGGTGAATCCTTCGCCAACAATGCGCGCCAGGCAGCCGAAGTGACCGAGGCGGTCAAACAGGCGGCGCGGCGCCCGGTGATCGTCAAGCTGTCACCCAACGTCACCGACATCGGCGAGATCGCTCGGGCCGTGGAATCGGCTGGCGCTGACGCTCTTTCGCTTATCAATACGGCAGTCGGGATGAGTGTCGACATCAACACGCGCCGCCCCCGGTTGGCCAACGCTATGGGCGGGCTCTCGGGTCCGGCAATCAAGCCGATCGCGGTGCGCTGTGTCTTTCAAGCTGCGCGTGCGGTCAAGATTCCCATCATCGGCATCGGCGGCATCGCGACGGTCGAGGACGCGCTGGAGTTCATCATCGCCGGGGCCAGCGCGGTGCAGGTGGGCACGGCCAATTTCTATGATCCAGGCGCCTCGATCAAGATCATTGATGGGCTCGCCGAATACTGCCGGCGACATGGGTTGGAGAATATCGGTGCGTTGGTGGGCACAATTGAAGTCTAAATCAAATCCAGCGAAGTTGGGGCACGCGGGCTTGGGCCATGGTCAACTGCCCACTATCCACTGTCCACTGACTGGCAGAGAGGAGCGCTTGTGATCCCTCTGCTTATCAATGGACAGTGGACAATGGATAGTGGACAGTGCGCCCACCCAATCCTGTGTGTTTTGGCTCGGATCAAGTCACGCCCTGTGAGAGACAGCATGAGAAGCCTTGTGATTCTTGCCTCTCTCCTTCTTTTCTCGCTGCCAATTGTCGGCACATCGCCTGCGGCATTGGCGCAACACCCGCAGACTGTGGCGCCCCCCCCATCGATTGTCAGTTGGGAGCCGGCGCAGTTAACCAACGGCTCGCCGTGCCTGTTTCGCGTCAACCCGCCGACCCCGCTTGAGTCGCTGACCGGGACCTGGCTCGGGCACAAGGTCTTTTTCAATTTTGACCTGGCCAGCAAGACATGGTACGGTGTCGCCGGAGTGAGTTTGGAGACGGCGCCGGGCAATCATCGACTCGAACTCGAAGGCAAGACCCCGAGCGGCCAGAGAGCCTCCTTTAGCCAATCGGTCCCCGTCGGCAAAGCGGCCTACCGAACCGTCGCACTCAGCGTCCCCAGGAAATACACCGAGCCTGATGCGGAGACGCTTGCGCGCATCAAGCGGGAGCAGGCGCTGAAGAGCGAGGTGTTCGGGCACGTCAGTCTGGAACGTGAGTGGTCCGGCCGCTTCCTCGTCCCGGTCCAGACTTCGACGACCGAGGTCTTCGGCACGCAGCGGACTTTCAACGGCGTGCGTCAGACGGTGCATCAGGGATTGGATTACCGCGCGGCCACAGGCACCCCGGTCGCGGCCATGAACAGCGGGATGGTGATCCTGGCCCGCGAGCTTTTCTTTGAAGGCAATTGTGTGGTGATCGATCACGGGCAAGGGCTGCTCACGCTCTACCTTCATTTCTCCGAGATCAGGGTCAAGGAGGGAGAGCGCGTCACACGCGGCCAGGTGATCGGGCTGAGCGGCGCCACCGGCCGCGTGACCGGGCCGCACCTGCACGTCGCAGTGCGATGGCAAGGGACTTATGTCAACCCGGCAACGCTGCTCACGCTGGCGCTGCCTTGATTGCGGATCGTCGATTGCGGAATGCGGATTGAAAGACAAAGATAGCCGCTCATCCGCCATCAGCCATCCGCGGGAATGAAAACCAATGCAAGCTTCACCAATCCGCCATCCGCAATCTGCCATCCGCCATCCGCTCGTGGTGGCGCTCGATGTCGAGACGGCGGCGCAAGCGATGAGTTTGGTTGAGCGGCTGCGCGGCCTGGCCGGAATGTTCAAGGTCGGCAAGCAGCTCTTTACGGCCGCCGGCCCGGAAGTCGTGCGGCGCATCACGGGGCTGGGGGAGCAGGTCTTTCTCGATCTGAAATATCACGACATCCCAAACACCGTGGCGAAGGCCGGGGTTGAAGCCGCACGGCTCGGCGTCCGCGTCTTCAACCTGCACGCCTCGGGGGGGTCGGCGATGATGCGGGCGACAGTGGAGGCGGTTGACGAGGTAGTCGGGCGTGAGGGTCTAACTCGTCCTTTGATTTTAGGGGTGACGGTCCTGACGAGCCACGACCAGGCATCGCTCAACGAAATTGGGATCGACCACACGGTTGAAGAACAGGCGGTCAGATTGGCACAACTTTGCGAAGCATCACACACCGACGGTGTGGTCACATCGCCGCGCGAGATCGCACCGATCAGAAATGCTGTGAGAAATCCAAACTTTGTGATCCTGGTGCCCGGGGTGCGTCCGGCAGGCACGGCCCATCATGACCAGAGCCGCGTTATGACGCCGGCCGAGGCGGTGCGGGCCGGGGCTGATTACCTGGTCGTGGGGCGCCCGATTACTGAAGCTGATGACCCGGCGCAGGCGGCGCAAAAAATTATTGAAGAAATCGAACAAGTCACCACTTAAGGCGTTTATACGAAAGATGACTTTTTGCGGGCCCCACGCCGACAGTTGCGCTCATCTTTAGCTCCCCCGTGAGGGATAAGGCGGAAACGATTGATGTCTTGGAGATTTATTCGCATTAGTACCGTGGGCCTATTGGCCCTGGCCGGCCTCAGTTTCCAACTGCGGCTCTTGGCACAGCAAGGCGGCCTCACTCAACCATCCAAGCCGGCAGCCGCAAAGCCCGTTGCGACGAACGATCCCAATGCCCCGCCTTTCCAGGTCGGTGAGCGGCTGAGCTTCAACGTCTCGTGGTCCAATTTTGTGACGGCGGCGCGCGTGGAATTAGAGGTTGCCGAGCGGGGCGCCTTCTTCGGCCAGGAAGGGTACCAACTCCGGGCCCGGGTCGAAACCATCGGCTATGTGCGCTCCATCTTCACCGAGATCGATAACCAGTATACGTCTTACGTCGATCCGCAAACGATCCTTCCCTATCGAGTGGTCAATTCGACCCAGCAGGGGCAGAAGCGGGAAGACGATTCGATCATGATCAATCAGCAGCGGCACGCGGCCCGCTTCGGCGACGGGACTGAGCGCCAGATCCCAGCCAGCACTTTTGATCTCCCCTCACTCGTCTACGGGCTGCGCACGCGCGAGTTGAAGACGGGCGCGAGCCAAAAAATCGCGGTGCTCTTCGGCAAAGATATTGTCGAGGTCGAGGCCCAAATCAAGCAGCGTGAGCGGGTCATCACCCAGGCCGGGAGCTATGACGCGATTCGCGTGGACTTGAGCGGCCGGGGCGGAAAAGACAACAAGAAGTACCGGGTGCGCGCCTGGTTCTCCGATGACGCCCAGCACCTGCCGGTGCTGATCACCTCACAACTACCCTTTGGTGAGGTGCGGGCCGAATTGTCGAATGCGGTGCTCGCCGCGGTGCCAAAAGTGACGCTGGCGCACGGCCCAGTCATGGACCCGAAAGATTTAGCATCAAATCGCCCGCCCTCACCCGACACCTTCCAACCCGCCCGCGACGGCAGTTATTCATCAGAGTTCGGGCGGGAGTTCCCTTTCAGCATCGGCGAGCGGCTGAGTTACGACGTCTCCTGGCTCAACCTGGCGTCGATTGGGAAGGTGAGCTTCGAGGTCAGGCAACAGGGGCGGTTGAATAATCACCGGGTCTTTGAGTTCGTGGGCGAGGCGGCGACGGTCGGATCGGCGCGGGCCGTCATCAACCTCAACGACCTGTTCACCTGCTACGCCGACGCTGAGACCCTAGTCCCGGTCAAGACCGACGTTCGCCTGCGCGAGGGCAAGCGCTTCAAGCAGATCACGGCTGATTACGAGGCGTCAGGCAAGTACGTGAGATTGAACAATGGGACGCAGGTGAACATTCAACCGAAGACGCTCGATTTAGTTTCTCTCTTCTATGCGGTGCGCGCCGCCGACTTAAAGATTGGCTCCACTCACACGTTCTCACTGCTCGATTCCAATCACCGGCCCAAAACGCTGATCATCAAGGTGGCCAAGCAGGAGACGATCAACAGCCCGGCAGGCCCTCGCGACACCCTGCAACTTGATATTTTCAATAAGGACACCCAACGGCTCATCGCCCAGGCTTGGCTGACTAACGACGCGCGCAAATTGCCCGTCTACCTGGCGGCCCGACTCACCTTCGGCGAGCTGCGCTTGCAACTCACCACCCCGGCCAGCGCCAAGTAGCCCCTTCAAGAAACAGGTGCGGAAATTTCTTTTCACCGGCCCCACGCTTCTAGTTGAAAAAGAATTTCAATTGCAATATAATCCCCTTCCAAGTTCGGCGCCCCGGACTTCAGACAAAAAGCGCGGCGCCCCTTCGGCACTAAGATTCGCAGAAAGGCAAGACCTACATGCTTCAGTCATTCATCATCCTTCTCCGCGAGGGCTTTGAATCATTCCTGATCGTCGCCATCATTTTCGCTTACCTGCGCAAGACCAGTCAGCGGCGATTGCTTCCCGCAGTCTATTCAGCCATCGCCATCTCGGTGATCGTGAGCGTGGCCCTCGGGTATCTGCTGAGGCAGGGCGTGGACGTGAATCAATCCCTCTGGGAGGGAATCCTGGGAGTGGTCGCCATCGTCTTCGTCGTTACCCTGGTGATTCACATGTGGCGCACCGCCCCGCGGCTGAAGCAGGATATGCAGCGGCGGCTGGATGAGGTCTCAGCGCACAATTCCCGCTGGGCGGCCCTGCTCGGAGTCTTTCTCTTCACGGTGCTGATGATCAGCCGCGAAGGCATCGAGACGGCGCTGATGCTCAGTCAAGTCCGCGGTCAGTACTTGACCGGCGGCCTGCTCGGGCTGGGCGCGGCAACGCTGATGGCCTTGATGTGGGCGCGCTTCGGGCACCTCATCAACATGAAGCGATTCTTCCAGGTCACCGGCATCTTCCTCTTGCTGTTCACCGTCCAGATCGCGATCTATTCCTTCCACGAGTTCGCCGAAGCGGGGCTCTTCCCGAACAGCGATGCCATTCACGAGGCCACCGAGATGTACTCTCCTGACGGGCTCTATGGCAAGTTCTTCTCCTTGCTCACGGTCCTGGTTTGCGCCGGCTGGCTGGCGGGCGGGTGGGTGGTCGACCGCATTCGCAGGCTCAACGTCGCCCCGGCCGCAGTCAAAGGGGCAGGAGCATCGCAGAGCTGAAGCGAGTTGCATAGACGTTCCGCTTAACTTCATCAGAATCGCCAGAATTATCAAAATTCTCTGCTGACCGTCACCGCTCACCTCGCTCAGACGAAGTTAGGCCGCTTCCCTTCCGCTATTTTTCGAGTCGACACCAGATTATTTGTCAGCGACCTCTCCAATTACCATATAAGATATTTCTATCGGGATGATGCGGCTAAAGTCTGAACTCAGATCAACTGATGCATCCCAGGTCACCCGCAGTTCGCTCGCCGAGATGGTGTCGATTACAATCAGTTTTTGGCTAATGTCTTCGCCAAAATTTAATGCCCCATGCCGGCGTTGGAACAACAATTGTCGCAGCGCAACATGCTTTGCTGGCACCTTTGTGAAGTCGCGGTTCGGCCCGATTGCTTTCTTCTGAGCTAGTTTATTATCAGAATCATCAGACTCAATGAGTTGGTGAGGATTGAATCCGATCCGCACGAACGATACGGGTGGCCCGCAGACGATTATCCCGCTCAATATTCGAATAGCCATGATTAGCCTCCTTGCCCCTAGTTTGCCTGATCGGTCTCTACTCGTTTCAACCACAAAGACGGGCCATTGCATTCTACCATACGGCCTCTATGGCCACCTCCCTCAGCGGCTTGATGTGAAAATAAGGAGCAGGCCACCCAATAAACCTCTCTGATCACGTGCGAAAAGTGATGATGAGATGAAAAACAAAAGGCCACGATAGAATCTACGAAGCGGTTCCTCTGAAAGCCCCGCCGCTTGCAGCGGGAATCTTTTTACTCGAATTCTAAACATCATCACTTTTGAAATGCGATCAAATGTGGGGCACGGCCGTGTATAATGGTCCGCCCTGGCAGGTGCGAAGTCTATTTTCAAGTTGCTCGATTTTGCCGAATGAACCCGACCTCGATCAAAAGCCCTGAGCTGGCCGAAAGCGCGGCGGGCGCGCACGACCCGTATAGCGCTCTTCGACTGCGTGACTATCGCCTCTTTCTTGCCGGCACCGTCATCGCAGTCATCGGTCAGCAAATGCAGACCGTGGCCGTCGGGTGGCAACTCTACGAACAGACGGGGTCGGCATTCGCGCTCGGCGGAGTGGGGTTGGTGCAAGTGCTGCCGATCATCGCCCTCGCGCTGCCGGCGGGCCACGTGGCTGACCGCTTCGACCGCAAGCGGGTTTTGATGACGGCCGTCGGACTGCTGGCGCTCAGCTCGCTCGGGTTGGCCACTGTTTCCGCGCGGCACGGCAGTATCGCCCTGATCTACGCTTGGCTGTTGCTGAGCGGCGTGGGGCGGGCATTTCAGGGCCCGGCTAAAACCGCCTTCTTGCCTCAAATCGTGCCGAGGCGATATTTCAGTAATGCTGTCTCTTGGAACAGCGGCGGCTTTCACCTGGCCTCGGTGCTCGGCCCGGCGCTCGGCGGGGCGGCGATTGCGCTGCTCAAGAGCGCGACGGCGGTCTATGTGCTGGATGCCGCGGCCACCCTCACTTTCTTCGGGCTGCTGGCCCTGATCATTGGGCGGCCACTCACTCCGCCGCTCAAAGCGGCCACCTTGAGAACGCTGGCCGCCGGCGTGAGTTTCGTCTGGCGAACGAAGGTCCTCCTGGCGGCGATTACGCTCGACCTGTTCGCGGTCTTGCTCGGCGGCGCCGTCACCCTGCTGCCGATCTATGCCAAGGACATCTTGCGCGTCGGGCCGAGCGGGCTGGGCTGGCTGAGGGCGGCGCCAGCGGTCGGGGCGCTCGCAATGGCTTTCGCCTTGGCCCACCTGCCCCCGCTCCGAAAGGCCGGGAAGACGATGCTGGTCGCGGTGGCCTGCTTCGGTTTGGCGACCATCGTCTTCGGCCTCTCACGCTCCTTTTGGCTCTCGCTGCTGATGCTGTCCCTGACCGGCGCCTTCGACAACATCAGCGTAGTCGTGCGGCACACGCTCGTGCAACTGCTCCCCCCGGATGAAGTGCGTGGGCGAGTGGCGGCCGTCAACGGCATGTTCATCGGGACTTCGAATGAGTTGGGCGGCTTCGAGTCCGGCGCCGTCGCGGCCCTCTTCGGCCCGGTGGTTTCAGTCGTCTCTGGCAGTATCGGCACGCTGGTCGTGGTCTTAGCAGTCGCCTTGATCTGGCCTCAGATCCGACGGTTCGGGGCCTTAGATGGCGACTGAGGATCAGGCGATTCTTCCTTCTCGTTTTTTATACTCTCGCCATGACTATGGAAATAAATACCTCCTTCGATGAAGAGCGCACCACTAGCGCAGTACAAAGCGCGACGCAGGTCGCGTCGATCCTAGAAACCCGCACGCACTTCCCTGCCCTGGGGCGCCGCCACGCCGGCTATCCCGTAGCCTACTTCGACGGCCCCGGCGGCACACAGGTTCCACGCGTGGTGGTCGAGGCGATGGCCGATTACCTCTACCACCACAACGCCAACACGCACTGGGCCTACCCGACGAGTATCGAGACCGACGAGACGATTGCCGCGGCCAGGCAGGCCCTCGCGGATTTCTTCAACTCATCGCCCACTGAAGTGGCCTTCGGCGCGAACATGACGACGCTCACCTTCCATCTCGCCAGAACGCTCGGACGCCAGTACGGCCCCGGCGACGAGATCGTGGTGACGGAGTTGGACCACCACGCGAATGTTGCACCCTGGCAGGCGCTCGCCCGCGAGCGTGGCCTGACGGTAAGAGTAGCGAAGATGCAGCCGGAATCAGGACAGCTTGATTGGGACGGCCTGGAGCAATTGGTCACTCAGCGAACCCGACTCCTCGCCATCGGGGCGGCCTCCAATGCGCTGGGCACAATCAACGACCTCCGCCATGCCGTCCGGATGGCGCGTGGAGTCGGGGCGCTCGCCTTCATCGATGCCGTCCACTACGCGCCGCATGCGCTCATCGATGTCCGCGAGCTTGATTGCGATTTCCTCGCCTGCTCGGCCTATAAATTCTACGGCCCGCACATCGGAGTGTTATTCGGCAAGCATGACCTGCTCCAGTCGCTCGACTTCCCTAAACTCCTGCCCGCGCCCGACACCGCGCCCGAGCGGGCTGAGACGGGGACGCAAAATCAAGAGGGCATCGCCGGGGCCGCCGCCGCAGTCGACTTCCTGGCCTCGCTGGCCAAGGGCAATACACGGCGGGCACGCCTCCAGGCAACATTCGATGCCCTCCACTCGCGAAGCGCGGCGTTGGTAGCGCAACTGTGGCAGGGACTCTCTTCCATCGAAGGCGTCCGCCTCTTCGGCCCGCCGCCCACAGTGCCGAGAACGCCGACCGTCGCGTTCACCGTCAGCGGCCGACACTCAAAAGAGGTCAGCCGTGCCCTGGCCGGCCGGGGGATTTTCGCATCGCACGGAAACTTCTACGCGCAAACGGTGGTGGAACGGCTCGGCCTCTCACGCGAGGGACTCGTGCGTGCCGGATGCGCCTGCTACACCACGGCGGAAGAAATCGAACGACTCATCGAAGGCGTCCGCGCAATTGCTCAAGGGGAATAATATCGCGCTCAATCTCAGCGCACACTGAGAGCATCCCCAGCCATCGTCCGGCCTGAACGGGTGGGTAGGCCGAGAGGCTTCGTTGAGTGAGAAGAGCGTCATGGCCATTATCGAACTCGCTACAGGGCAGGGGAAAGAGGCGCTTTTACACTCTCGCCGAAAAGAGTATACTCTCACGTATGGCAATAGAGACGGTCACAACGCAAAAAACGGATGACGGCTCCCAGGTGATTGAAGGCGTCATCTGGATTCACCCTCAGCGCGTCTCCGGCGCTCCATGCTTCATCAATACCCGTGTGCCGATTCAAAATCTCTTCGATTATCTCGAAGGCGGCGAGCCTTTGGACGAGTTTTTAGAAGGCTTTCCGCCGATCACCCGTGAGCAAGCGATTAAGGTTTTAGAGCTTGCTCGAACCGGTCTCTTTAACTCGCTCCTCAAAGGTGAAAATCCTTCTCGACCACAACCTTGATTGGCGGCTTTCCCGCTACCTTCCCGGACATGAAGTAAACAGCACTCTCCAGATGGGATGGGATAGGCTCAAAAACGGAGCGCTTTTGAGCGAAGCCGAAAAGAGCGGCTTTTCTGTGCTGCTCACGGCTGATAAGGGCATCAAGAGTCAGCAGCGGATGGCAGGCCGGTTAATCGCTGTCGTCGTCCTCCGCGCGCAGAATACCAAACTGAAGACTCATCTTCCGATGATCCCCGAAGTGAGTCAAATTCTCACCGCCATTCAGCCGGGGCAGGTCGTCAAAGTCTTTCACCCTCATTTGAAGCCCTAAAATTCGCCCTATCCCAGCAAGGACTCGTGCGCGCCGGGTGCGCCTGCTACACCACGGCGGAAGAAATCGAACGACTCATCGAAAGTGTCCGCGCAATTGCTCAAGGGGAAGATCCAGAGTGATGCCCCGTGATGTGAGCAATTTGGCGCAGGCGTACATCGCTCTGAGTTGGAGCGGGGGCGTCTGCTGGCGGTATAGTGGTCGGTCACCTCTTTGGCGCCACCACCGCCGAGTTAAGTAGAACCTGACCTCGGAAAGGGTGGCACGATAAAGTTGTTTCCACTCTACCTGGATTTACTTTCAATGGATACGGGCAGAAACATGCCTTGTTTTCAGTCCGGATCTCGGGTGTTGTCAGGCAGCTATAGCTAACACGAATCCGCGCATCGCTTTCCGACCCACTCACACGCCGCAACACAAAAAGGCGCCGCGTACCATGCAAGAGCTGAACATCCCCCACTACAGATTGCAGCTTCTGCCCAACAAGCAGATGGGCATAAGCCTGGGTCATGTTCACCGCCGCCGCCCCCCGAAGTTGGCGTACACTGTTTCAGGCACTGCTGGTTGCACTCCAAAGTAGATCCGCCCTTAGCCCGGCAGTTAACCCTGCATCTCAACATACAATCTACAATGGGGGGGATGGTTCCTGTAGGAGCCGCCGCCGGAATAACTCGACCTCGTTCCCGACTGGCATATAGGGCCACTTCTGCGCTAAATCCTGGTAAATTCATTTTACAGACCCCCTTTCAGGTTGTGGGTTCAACGGTCATAGTAAGGTGATAGCTTAGTGACCAGGAACGGAAACTCCTCAGTCACATCAACGCGGACGAAGAACTTCTCCGTCACATCGGTCTGGCGATTGGTGTAGGAGAAGATGACTTCCACAATCTTGCGGACGCCGCTGAGAGTCGAGGGCCGAACATCTACTGCCGTCAACGAAAAGTTGCGCCCAAAAGCTTCGGCAGCCGAAGCATAGATGGCGGGATAGCGAACAACCAGATAGTTCAAAGCGCGGTGCTCATCCGTCGCGCCCGCGTTGTCCGTCAGTTGCATGATCCTGTCGAATAGCTCCTCTGCTGCCGGTCCAAACTCCTTTGCTGTAATCTTCTCCGGACGCGGGATGGATTTAATGAGCGACTCGCGGTCGAAAGAATAGACCTGGTCGAACGCGATGATGGGAACCATCATCCCATTGCACATCTCCGGCGGGGCAATTGGTCCTCGCATGCCAATGACAACATCCAGGTCGGTAGGGCGAGGAGCCGGACGGATGCCCTCCACAAGCAGATCAAAGTCTACCGGATCGCGCGGCACCAGGATGTATGTCTCCAGACCCTGAATCGTCAGCACCCAGCAGAGTTGACGTGCCAGGTAGCGATTCTGTCGCTCAGAAAGAACCTTGTGGAGCGCCTGCCGGTCTGTAAGCCCGGCTGCGGCTGCCCGCCCGGTAGCTTGGGCAAATTCCTTTTCCAACGATAGACGCGGGAAACGAGGTTCAACTCTGCCCAGCGCATAAACGAAGCTAGGCGTCACCGCGCCACTACCTGCCGCGCTTCCACAAGTAGAGCATCCTCCCCCTTCAGTCTGCAGGGTGACAGTCGTTTCTGCACGTCTTTCGGTAGAGGACGCAATTACTGACGCGTCTTTCACATTTACAGATTGGCTTCCCAACAGTTCTTTTACTTCATTATTTTCTTCCATGACATTTCCTCTCTTTTCAGGATAGATTTCAAAACCCTATCTACCTCGGACGCCAACCAGAGAAAACAAGCCAGCGGTTGAGTGCGGCAGCACGGCGCTCGCAGCCGCCGCATGGCTTGATTCCGACTGCTGATGTCGCTCGCTTGATGACATCGCCGAGACCGACATCCTCGTCGGTGATGAACCCCGGAAGGCGCACCTGATAAGTCTGTCGTTCACTCTTATCAGTTTGGTTGCTCCTCACCTTTTCCTTTTTCATGGTTTACCTCATCAAATCAACCTTCATGAACTGATACGCTGCCCAGGCATCTAACAGGGGAGGGACTACTGTAGTGCGCCGTGGTGTAGAGGCCTGGGTGACAGCGAACTTCACCTGAGCCGCAGTTGCGGCGGGAAATTCGGACCATAACAGGGCTATAGCACCGGTCACAAAAGGCGTGGCGGCACTTGTTCCTCCAAAGGCGAGTGGTCTGCCATCGGTTCCCAGACTAGTAATGTTGTCACCCGGCGCGCTTAAACCTCGCCTTCCAATAGACCCTCCCAAATTCGACTGACTCATCGGTTTCCCTCGGACGTCACAAGCAACAACCGGGATGACCCACGGATGGCGGGTGATGGCAGTACTTCCTATGGCCCCCTGATTTCCCGCCGCCGCCGCAGTGATAACGCCGCGCCTTGCCGCATGATCCAGAGCTTCTTCTAATTCACGCTCACCTTTGGATGATGGTTGTGCGAGGGTGGCGCTCAGGTTTATCACGCGCGCGCCAGCATCAATACACTCAATAATCGCCTCTGCAAGTTTCTCGGGTGTCGCACTTGGCATCTGTTCATTCCCTGATGTCGTCTCTGCAAAAATGGGGCGCACCAGCAGCGTGCAGTTGGGGCAGATGGCTGGCGCTGCCAAGCCTCTCTTTGCGGACAAGACACCTGCTACAAACGTTCCGTGCGTACAGGCGGCGCTACTAGCTTGAGCGCACGTACCGGAAAGTCTCCCAGGAATCTCGCGGATATTTTCCGTGACGAGATTAGGATGGTTCATTGCGACGGGGCCATCAATTAACCCGATCACTATCTCATGCGCGCCGCTGGTACGCTCCATCAATACTGTGAGTTTGACTAAGTCCAAAGCATGCATGGCGGTTCGGCCCCAGTAGCTGGGCCGTTGTCTATGTCTTCCAACTCAACCCTACTAAGTTTTATCACCAGAGGAAAAGATAAAACCTTCTATGGGATCGCAGGAAGGTCTTCTGATGAATTAGAAATACGGGCGGATTACTGAGGTACGGCATGGCCCGTATGCAGCAGCGGCGCTCAGATGAGAATAGGTGCTCGTGAACAGGATAAGTGTCTCGTCGTTGCAGCAGAACAGACTCTATCACCGCCGCTAACGGATTTCAAGATTAACAGAGCGCGGATTGGTCAGGACATTCGCCTGAGCAACCCGGAAGAGCAAAAAATATAAGGCTGCTTATCGTATGCCGATAGGGAGTGATGAATGAATACTGATCAAGAACAGAAAATCCGTTCTCTGATGTGGAACAGGAAAGCCTGACATAATGCCTGTTCTCAGATGCTAACATTAGGCTTCTTACCCGACGCGGGCTGGAACGAGGATGGCCGGGTCAGTCCGGGTGGTAGTTGATCGGGGTGGTGTCAGAGACGATGATCATTTGCCTAAAAGGGCATCGAGCGCGGCCTTTTGCTCTGCCAGAAATTCACTCGTCAGAAGAGACTCAACTCCGTGCTCCTTAAGAAAGCCGTCGGCCTCATAGACTGAGAGGCCAAGCAGTTCGGCCACTTCGCCTAAGCTCAACGCTTCTTTCCTGTAGCCCTCCAGCGCTAGAGCTTCCAGCGCCAGGCGCGACACATCGCCGCCGTTTGGCTGTAACTGTTCTGCGATGTCGTCCGGGATGTTCATTCTCACTTCCATCACGTCACCTCGTCTTTAAAGGATCGCTCTTCTTCAAGCATACCGTTCGGGCGGCTTGGCAGCAACTCAAACCGTCGCACATATAATGGGTCCTCAACGCCTCCAAGCGTAAAAAAGAAAAGTTAATGATGTGCTACTTCTTCTCCACCTGGCGCCGCACCGCCTCCTTCTCCCACTCCACGTGGCCATAGCTCTCATTACCCCAATACAAGTTCCGCCGCCCATCCCTCAATTCCATCGTGATCTTTTCACCCTGGTCCGTCTCGACTGACACCTGGTCAACCTCTGCCCCAGGCTCGATGCGGTAGGCGCCCCAATATGTTTTGATCTCACCTCGCGGGTTACCTGGATCATAGCGCCTCCCCTGGACGAACTCCTCGGTCCTGACGAAGACCCGACCCGTGGGGAAGAAGTACCACTTCCAGCTATTGAAGACCTGGCGTGAAGAGCCGTTAGCGAAGCGGAGTTGATAGGGCGTCAGCCGCAGGTAAAGGGCCTCACTACTGAAGACCGTCGAGCCTTTAAAGATGTGGCCTTGATTCGGGTCCGCGGGGACTTCGCCTACGGGGACGTGGACGGACTGCTTGTTGAGAGGTGCGACTTTGATGCGGGATCGCCACTCGGCATCTTCGCGGGATTTGCTGGCGTCGGCGCGGCTGGCTTCGGCGATGATCTTGGCTTCTGAACCCGGCACCTTGATGTAGGTCAGCGGCTGCGGATAGTTGCCTCCGCTCAGGGTGAGCTTGTTCCCGACCAACGAGAAGTTGTAGGTGACCGGAGCGGCGCCTTGCGGGGCGAGCGTCAATTTCGTCCCTTTGAGTTCGTAGCGTCCGTTCTCAGGCACCGTCGCCTCGCCGATCTTGATGCTCGCGGCATAACGGCCATCGGGGAGGAAGCCGATCTCCACCGTCCGCAACGCGTCTCGGTAGACCCAGGTGCCGACGAGCCGAGTAGACTCCTGAGCGAGACCTGGCCCAACGCCGAGAGCTAGCAGGACTCCTTCGGATGTGATTTGTCTGATCGACTTGGGGTGGTCGTTGCCTGTTGCGGCCTCTGCCCTGGTGATGGCAATTGCGGCTTGGCTGACAAGGTGGCGCTGCGACCAGAAGAGATAGATCACATAAAAGGAAATGCCGATCAGCAACCACTTGATGATCTTTCTGAGCGGTGCGATGTGGTCAGCTTTCATTGGGCGCCTCCCTGATACTGTAGCGGGCAAGAGTCAACGATGAGAACAAGGTAGTTGATCGGGGTGGTATCAGAAACGACGATCATTTGCCTGAAAGAGTATCGAGCGCGGCCTTTTGCTCTGCCAGATCTTCACTCGTCAGAAGAGACTCAACTCCGTGCTCCTTAAGAAAGCCGTCGGCCGCATAGACTATTTCCTCTTCAACTTCGCCTACGAGTTCACTCGCCTGTTGGACGGGGCGGACGCGACATCTGCGAAGGGGCGCCTGTTCCACCCATCCGCCAGCTTTGCAGCACGGCCCGCACCTTCGCCAACTGAACGGCGACTTCGGCGTATTCGTCTTTGCCGGTTCCCGGTCGGCCACAACGAAGCCATCGCTGGCTACTGACACAGCCTAGCTTAAAGTTCCCAACCTTTGCGATATTCGCGAGACAGATATTTGTTCGCTTCAGGGATATTGGTGATCTTCATGGTTTCGGCGTCGAAGAGGATCCTCTTCCCCGTTCGTAACGCCACGGCGCCCAAGTTAATGGCGTCCGAAATCGCTCCCGCATTCAAAAAATTCCCGTCCGAAGGTTTCCCCCCTTTGAAAGCCTCGACCCATTCCTTATCGCGGTCAGTGGGGTTAGCTTGGCCGCGACCTTCCGGCGGTGGAGGAGTCTGAGGAGTCTGTGGCGCCCCCTGATATTCACGCATCTTTTTCTCGGGAATGAGGCGCGGATTCTGGCCCCTGAATTCCGCGAGGATCTTTCCCTTATCGCCGACAAACATCATCCCCTCGGCAGGCATTTCTTTGTTATCCACGTCCAATTCTTCAGGCGTCGACGGCCTGATTCCTCCGTCGTACCAGATGATGTCGAAAGGCGGCCGGTCGCCTCGCGCCGCAAATTTGAAACGAATGGTGCAGGCAGCCGGGAAGGAATAATCATTTTTCTGCCTCACACTCACCTGATCAACCAGGGTGCAGGTGTGGGTCGGCGTGGCTTCGACACTGATGGGAGCGCCCAAATTGAAGACCGTGAAGACCGACCACAGACTGTAATGGCCCATGTCTGCCAGAGAGCCGCCGCCGAAGTCGTACCAGCCGCGAAAGACCGCATGGGTGTAATGCGGATGATAAGGGCGATAGAGCGCCGGCCCCAGCCACAAGTCCCAATCGAAGTCTTTCGGGACCGGGGGCGTATCGGTGGGGATCGTCGGGTATTGAGGCCACATCGGTCGATTCGACCAGTTATGCACTTCCCGCAGCGTGCCGATGGCGCCGTCCTTGATCCAAGAGGCGATCAAACGAATCGAACTCCCATTATTCCAGGGCAGGAAGTGGGTCGCCACTTTCGTCTGACGGGCGGTCTCGATGACCAGTCTGGATTCAGCTAACCGATTAGCGATCGGTTTGTGCACGAGCACACGCTTGCCTTTTTTCATTGCCGCGATGGCGATGGTCGCGTGGAGATGGTCCGGGGTCATGATTTTGACCGCATCCACGTCCTTTTCCTTCTCCAGCAACTCGCGGAAATCAGCATAGACGGCGCAGCCCTTGAAATTTTCTGAAGACCTCTGGTTCGCGTAGTAGGTCTCCACCACTTCGCGTCCGACTTCGCGGCCTCCCCGAATGCCGTCAACGCCTTCTCCCCAGGTCGGCTTCTCTAGAACCTTGCGGATGCTGTCGCGAATCCCGTTTTTCGACCAGTCCACATAATTGGTACTGTCTTTGTTGGGATCACAGACGGCCACGATCTGCACCTCCGGATTAGGCAGCAGCGTCACCATCTCCCTCAACCCCTGGGTGCCGACGCCGATGTAAGCCAGGGTGATCTTATCGCTCGGGGCGACGTACCCAGGCCCCCCGAGCGCGTGCCTTGGAAGAATGGTCAAGGCGGCAGTCGAGGCGGCTGCCGATCCCAAGAATGTGCGGCGATTCATTTTGGCTGTCATTTGTCACCTCCTAGAGATTCAGTTCTTTCCCTCGCGCGACTTGAGCTGCTTGCGGCTCCTGCTGAATGTCATGACGGAATGGAGCGTGAGGATTGTGCACCCAATCGCGACCCGCGGGCAAGGACTCGGCGCACGCAACGGTGATTGTTGTGGCGGCCGGAAAGAATTTTCAGGAATCGTAGGGGCAGACCTGCGTGTCTGCCCGAAAGCTCACGGTAACTGAACCTAGGGCAGACACACAGGTCTGCCCCTACGGAAAAACGTTTTCTTGAAATCTATAGTTCACCCGGCTTCCCCATACGCAGCCGCTGCCCTTTCGATCACCGGGCGTGCAGATGCATGTCGGCGAAGGCGAGGAATTGATCCCAATCCCATGCCGTCACCTCATGTTTGCCGGTGCGATAGTGGTATCCGATCGTGCGCATGATCGGCTGATTGAGCGGCGGCAGATGGTCCGTTCCAAGCGCCTGCGCCCCGAGCAGCCGGTAGACTGGGCCCGCTGCGACGCACGCCAGGAACTCACCCTTCGGGTCAGCCCACTTATCGTCCTCCGCTCCGGTGACGTAAACCGGGCGCGGCGCGATCAAGGCGATCAGTTCGTGCGCATCGACCGGGAGTTGGTCGGCGTGGTCAGCATACTTTTGAAAGTTCGCGCAGAACCAGTAGGGGAAGCGGTCGGCGAGATCGCGGGTCGTTTCGCCGTAGTTGCGGCGAGCGAGCGAAGCGCCGCCTTCCCCCGAACAGCTCGACAGCACCATCGCGAAGCGCTGGTCCAGGGCGCCGGCCCACAGCGCCGTCTTGCCGAGGCGCGAATGGCCGAGGATGGCGACACGCTTCGCGTCAATATCCTTGTCCTTTTCGAGGTAATCCATAGCGCGGCTCAGGCCGTAGGCCCACGCCCCGATCGCGCCCCACTCATCGGGCGCCGGCTCGGTCTGCCCCGGTTTGAAGAAGAGCGGGCGGATGCCGTGGACGTACCCGCCCTTGAAGTCCGGCTCGATGTCTTGATAGCAGATGGTGGCGAAGCCGTAGCCCCGCGCCAGGACCTTTTCAACGGGCTCCTTCGCCCGCCCCCGCGATTGTTCTGTCGCCGGCTGCTTCTCGCGGGTTCGCGAGTTCCAGGTAGCGGCCAGCTTGACGCCGGGGTCATCGGTCGCGGCGTAGTTGGCGGAGAAGCTGAGCGAGAGGATCACCGGGACCGGCTTCCGGGCGCCGGCCGGGAGGTAGATCAGGAGGTCCTCTTTCGGCCCGTCCTTCTTGGGCGAAAAATAAATGGTCACCTGTTTGCGAACCGCTTTACCGTCGAGCGCGTTCTTATCCACGTCAAAGACATCGTAGTTGATGCTCTTGGGCGGCTGCGGGCTGCGGCCGTAAACTTCAGTCTCAAAGAGTCCGAGGACCTCTGGGCGCCGGCGCTTCACCCAGTCAGTGGCCGTCCGAATGGGCTTGCCGCCACTCGTGACCAGCGGGTCGGGCAGCGTGTAGGTGCCGACCTTCGACTCGTCATAATTGGCCGGCGGACGCTGCTGACCGGCCGTCATGCCGAAGGCGGCCACGATCACGGCGATGAGGGGCAGGAAACGAGATGCTTTCAAGTAATGAGCCGTAAGATTGTCGCGGGCTTCCATTGCTTTTGCTCCTGTGTGCAGTCTTCTGAACATTCATTTGGCAGCCTTTGCCATGCTGAAGTGTTGATCTGCGAAGGCCAGGAACTGCTATTTCACCTGGCCGCAGGCTGCGCCGCTGGGAGAGGCGGCCCCTTGATGTAGCGGCTGGCGAATGCGAGGAACGTCGGCCAGTTCGGGCCAGTGGTGTGACCACCGCTATGCTGGCGCCAAGCAAGCTCACCTTCGATGAGCGCAGTCTCTACGGGTGGAAATTCCGTTGTCCCCAGATCCTTCTTGCCCAGCAGCTTGAAGACCGGCCCGGCAGCGACAGCCGCCATAAAACTCCCTCTTTGATCCAACCATTTGCCTTCTGCTCCAGGCCCTTCTGCGGCGCCATAACTAATAAACGTGGGACGCGGGGCACACAGCGCAATTAGCTCGTGCGCATCCACAGGCAAATCGTTCCAGGTCAGCGGGCCGCCATATTTGATAAAGTTGCCCGCCATCCAATGGTATTCGCCTGCATTCGCGAGGTTCTCTACCAGTTCGCCGAAGTTGCGACGATGCAGCTTGGCACCACCTTCACCGGAGGAACCGATAAACCCGATGGCGAAACGCTGGTCGTACGCCATGGCGACCAGCGCGGCCTTGCCATAACGCGAAAGACCTTCAATGCCGACTTGCTTGGCATCCACCGCTTTGTCGGTCTCGAAATAATCGAGCGCACGGCCCGCGCCCCAAGCCCACGCGCGCAGGGAGCCCCAATCCTCCGGCTTGCGCGGCTGCCCCTTGTTGACTAGGCCGATGATGCCTTGCGTCAAGCCAGCGCCGTTGTCGGCTTGAATGCTGCTCGGGACGATGATGGCGTAGCCCCACCCTTTGGTCAGCAATTGTTGTTGCCAATTGGGTGCGCCGCCACCGGGAACACCGCCCGGCCTATTAGCATTCGGCGCAGCAGAAACCGCGCCAGGGCGTGGGCCGCCGAAACCGAACTCCATGATCACAGGCACGGGGCCCGTAGCATTGGCCGGAGTAGTCAATGTCAATTGAATATTGACGGTAATGAGCGGGTAGGTTGAATTATCTACGTGGCCGACGAGTTGTTTCGTAACGGCAGGGATCTCGAATTTTGTTTCCTTCGTCGTACTCACCACTTCCCAATTCACCCTGGGTACGTTCTTCGGAACGCGACCATAAACTTCTCTATCGAAATCCTCGACGATTTCCGCGCGGCGCTGATTCCACCACATCTTGGCTGAGGTGACTTTCTTGCCGTTCTTCAAAACCAGTGGATCGGGCAGCTTCGGATACGGATTCGCCTTCGACTCATCGTAATTGACGGCATTGGGCGCTTGCGGATTATTGGGATTTGCCCCCGGTCGCAGGGAAGTAATCTTCAGCAGTTCCATCATGCGCTGATGATCTTGCTTGGTGGCTGCCTGTTGAGCCTGTTGTTCAGGAGTTAGCGGCCTTTGCGGTTGCTGGGCGAAAAGCACAGCGCTAGCGAGCGCCAAGAACAGCGAAGCGGCGATTTTCAGTGCGAGTGATCGTTTCATGATTCGACTCCTTTAGGTTGTTGAGAGAACTTTCATAGGCCCGTACTCACCGCCCTGCTAAGCCACAGATTAGTCTTCCAAACTGGTAAACGTGCGACAGTCGGAATACTCACATACCATTGCGGCCTTATCACCGAAGGTTTCCTCACGCGCTTTTCTCCCACATCTTCTGCACGTCCAGAAATATCGCGCAAACTCAGGTTTCCTGAGCGATTCCCACCTTTCACAGGTCGGGCACTTCAACCCAAAGTCATCGGGCGTCAGCCCAACTTCTCGAGGGTTGTATACTCTCTGCATTCTGGTTTTCCGGTGTTTCACCCCTGGGCGCCCGACGCACCAATGCTGGTTCTTCCAGCACCGATAACGGCTTCTGATATCTCCAGTAAACTGAATCAGTCGTTCGACCGGCTGCAACATATGAGTTTAAGCAATCAGCGATTAACAGATAGCGTATCAACGGCCATGTTAGCCGCTCTGCTTTTCTATCATTCTGTTCCGTCACTCGATATACGTCTTGAACAGATACTCAGCCAAATCTCGTTCTGCGCCGACTGGCACATTTGCAGCAGCGATGGCGGTCTGGTCAAGATCGCTGTTTTTTCCCAACTTGTCTGCTTGCGCTTGTATGACCTTGATGACCTCGGCAGGATTCTTCAGGAATTCGCCGGCTGGAATCACAACACATAACCCAGCCTCATGGCACTGCTCCCGCTGGATGCGCCCGAGCCAGTGTCCTGGCTCATCCACAAAGACAGACGGTCGGCGTGTTTCCACAAAACCCAACACTCCGCCGGCAGTACGCGAAATGCCGAAGTCGCTCGCACGGCACATCGCCAAATGCTGTTCTTCATACGGGACTAACTTCAAAACGGCGCTGTCAAACTGCTTTCCCCCGTCCTCAAGGAACGTGATCTTGATCGTTCCCTTGTCTCGGCTGAGATCAATGACGGCTACCTGGTTGGAGTCTTCTTTCCGCGCATTCTTCAGCTCTTTGACAATACCATCCCAGACGCCTGTCTTGCCCGTTACGATGTATGCGACGCGGACGTGATCGGGGGACACGCGACGGATACTTGAGATTTGAGAGTTGATCTCTTCGCGCAGTTCATGAGCGACTCTCCAGTCTGCGATGCCTTCTTCTGGCAGTGCATCACCTGACCATATGGCACCCATCATCATCCTGAACCTGACTGGGCTTCTTGCAAGATGCTCCATATAAGCTGTGTGTGGTGCCTGATGAAGGGTGAGCCACGCTTCTCTGGCCTTGAACTCATCTTCCTCAATCATCTTCAAGTCGGGTTCCGTCGCAGCGATGATGTCGGGCGGCACGAACGACTCCTGCATACAGCCGCGAAGCCCTATCGAAAAGAACCAGTCCCCCACCTCGACTGATGGGAAAGCCTCCCGACGAGCGACCCGGTGCAACTGCGGGACGCCCATGCTGATTCCTAAGGCAACATCCCGCCACAATTGAGGCCCCAGTTGCCGCAAGTTCCCACACTCAGCCAAAATCTTTCCCCAATTTTCTTCGGATGGGTTGGCCTCAGTGGAGACATCGGGACGGCCCCAGTCTTCGCGTGGTTTCTTTGTAATTGGTAGATTCGGACGGATCCAATTGGGCTCACACGGCCAGGAGTGCCAAAGCGGGCGGACCCATTTCCTCAGAATGTCCGGTATCTGCGCTCCAAGGACAGCGGCCGTCTTCTCATCCTTTGGCAACCAAATGAGATTGTCGGTTGGTACGAAAAGAGCTTCATGGTTGCCTTTCAAACCATTCAGGCGATCCTGACCGCCCTTCGCTGCCGACGAGTTTAGGAAGTACAAATGCAGTTGGTAGTCCTTCTCATCAGCCACATTCACAAGGGCACGCGCTAGGCGGCAGAGCACAGCGAAAGCGCCACCGCCATCATCATGCGGAGCGAGTACGATCTTTCTAGAGTTTCCCATGCTTCCTCTCCCTTTGCTAACCTTTCCTTGAGAAGGTCAACATTCGCATGCGTCTTAAGCGGGACGGTTACAGCCTGCGGGGTGCCTCCAGGTTAGAGCCTATCGTGATCTTCAGGCTCCACATCAGGCACTTTTGACAGTAGTTGTTCAAATCTTTCAGGCTTTGCCCGTCTAGCTCTTTCTTCCAAATATTCTACTGTCATGAGGCTTGATAGTTTTTCGGCTATCGCCAGCACCGCAAGCTGTTCCGGTGTACTTTGATCTTTTTCTGCTACTTCTTTGAGCTTGTCATAAAGTGACTCAGGTATATTGATGGTAATTGCGCTCATTTTGCTTCTCCGAAAAAATCACTTGAGCGGCAGATAGTTGACTTGCCCTTCCCAGTCGCCATCCACACTGCATTCAGCCAGCAGCAAAATCTCTTCAATCGCAACACCCACGGGAGTTTTCAAAGAGACTTCAAATACTCCTGGCATCGGCAAGCCCTGCGCCGTTCGCTCGTAAGCGAAAGCAGTGATCGTATTGACATCGTGGGTGAGCAAAACGCGCCCCTCGCTGGCGGCCCACTCTAACACGGTCGGATCACCGGCCCCTTCGAACCCAGCGTCTTGTACGCGCACCATGTCAATGTCGGGAAGCCGCCGCAACACGCCCTTGACGATATGCATATTGAAGTTCTCATCCACGGCAAACTTCAACATCGCTCACGCCTCATCCTTTGAGCGTCTGGCAAGAAGGCGGGCGCGGATGCCTGCTTGTGGGAACCGCTGCTCATTTTCAGCTCTGATTTGTGTCGCTTCGGCTTCGCGTTGGAGTAGATAAGCATCAACTTCGGCACGGTTGTGCAGATAATAGGTGATGACAGCGTACACATCAGTCAAAGCGAGCGTCGTGTAACTCAGGACAATCTCTTCCGGCGAGGCGCCTTGATTGAAGGCATAAACGACGGTATCAAGCGGCACGCGGGTCTCGCCCACGCGCAGCACGCCATGCTCATCGACTCTGAGCGGCACGGGCGGGGCTTCAATTACCAAACTCATCATCAAATCCTTTCTCAAGCTTGAGGTAGCCAACCGAATCGGGCAGATCTTATCGCCGGATCCAACGAGCCGTCAATCAACAATCTCACATTGTCTTTCTACTTACCTGGCGACCGTCTCTAGCTTCGCCTTCTGGTACTTGACCGGATCTAATAGTACATTGACAGCTGTCGCTCTCACCTCAGTGATGTTCACGGCTTGAGTCTATCTCGACATAGTCGATGGGCGCAGCCTCGCCACCGTCCGGGAAACCTTCAATTCGAATTTCGTCCCCAGGGCGCAGGGCCAACCCTGTGATCCGGCGGCGCGTGGAGGAGTGGGCGTTGATCTTATTCGTGGGGAGAGCATCGTCTGCCACCCACTCGGCCACAAGCTGGCCGGCGACGAGTAGCTTGAAACGCGAGGCCCCGTTGTTCTGGTCGAAGTACTGAACGCTGAGGTCATACCATCCTGGCTTGCCATCGTAGCGGAAGCTGGCCGCGCACCGCCGCGTCGGGCCGAGGCATTGGACGGCTTTGCCACCGGAGGCCGCCTCCCAGGGCTTGACCTCTGTGACTTGGTACCCCTCCAGCTTCATCGCCTCGGCTTCCACCCGGCCGGGAAAGCTTCCGGCGCGGCCCTTCGCATCGGGGATGCCCGAGGTGCGGAGGAACCAGTTGCAGACGGCATCCCGCCATACCTGCGCGTGTCCGGCTTGGTAGCGGAGGCGGCCCAGAACTTCAGCGTAGCGCTGTTCATCGATTCGGCCTTTGAGCGACTCCCACTGCTTGACCAAGCCCGCGGCCTCTGCGGCGCCTTCGTAATGCGTATCGTAGATGTGTTGGATGACGGTCTTGCCTGAGTGCAGCGCGTGAGTATATGGCACGTGATGGAAGAAGAGCAGCAGTTCATCGGGGCAGGTGGCCAAAGACTCGTACAGCTTGGCCACCGGCGGTCGGTATTGCCCCGTGTAGCCGGTGCCGGTTGAGACGGTGCGATCCATGCCGACGCCTTTGTCGTCCGCGCGGTGCCATTGGCCCCAGCCGTTACGCTCCGACGATTCGACAGCGGGGCCGTAATGGACGCCGATGATGTCGGTCAACGTGCCGGCGCCGAGCGGCCCGGTGTACTTCTCATATGTGCGCCAGGAGTTGAGCTGCATCTCGACGATGGTGCGCACGACTTGCGGATCGGAGTTGAAGGTCAGGCGCGTCCACTCTTCAGCGATTTGCTCGCTGGTCAAATTGGGGTCCCACGCCAGCCGCCCGAAGCCGTAGAGGTTCGCCATCGCAAGATGATGGCCGAGCCAGGTCTGATCACGTCCGACGTTCGAGACGGCGACGAAGCCTCCGACCGGGCGGTTGAAGGTGCGGCCCGCGACGAGTTCTTTGACCGGAGTGCCGGCGCCTTTCGCGTGCATGTCGAAATCGAGCACCTCTTTCCACATCGGCACGAGAAAACAAAGATGCCGCTGCTGGCCCGTGTACTCCTGCGTGATTTGGAGTTCGATGACTTGATTGGTTTTTTCCAGCCCGCCGAACAGCGGCGAGGCCGGCTCGCGCACCTGAAAGTCAATCGGCCCGTGTTTGATCTGCAAGACGACGTTCTGGTCGAACTGGCCGTCAAGTGGATGCAGGTTGTCGTAGGCGGCGCGGGCGCGGTCGTTCTTCAGGTTGCGCCAGTCCATGTGATGGTCGTAGACGAAACCGCGGTAGAAGATGAGCCCGCCGTGCGGGGAGAGCGCGCGGGCGATGACGTTCGCCGCGTCGGCGTGCGTCCGGCCGTACGCCGATGGGCCGAGTCGCCCTTCGGAGTCAGCCTTGAGGACAAAGCCGCCGAAATCAGGAATGGCTCGATAGATCTCATCCACCTTCTGCTTCCAGAATTCGGCGACGCGCGGATCAAGCGGATCGAACGTGTCCAAAGTATTCGGGCGACCGATTTTCTGCGGGCTGCTGAAATCAATCGACACGAACAGGCGCACACCCCAGGGACGGAACGCCTCGGCGACGCGGATGAGTTGCGGCAGGAATTCGCTCGTGATGACACGGACATTGGCGTTGACGTTGTTGATCGCACAAGCATTGATCCCGACCGAGGCCATCAAGCGGGCGTAATCGCGCACGCGGCTGAGGTCTGTGACGACGTTGGCGTTGGCGAAGAAGATGGACGGCCCGGCGTAGCCGCGCTCGATGGAACCGTCGAGGTTGTCCCAGTGATCGAGCATGCGGACCGGCGCGTAAGGGTTTGCCCGTTCGTCGAGCGCGTCAACCGGCTCGCCCAAATTGATCTTCCTGAGCAGCGCGAAGGCGCCGTAGAGCACGCCGCGCTCATCGGGCGCCGCGACGACGAGGTGCGCTTGGCCGTTGATCTTTACGGTCTTGAGCAGGTAGCCGTCTGCTTTCAAGTTCGGGGGAGTGGTCAAGGAGGGAATTGCATTGCTGATCGCGTTGAGCGTGCCGAGCAAGATCGCCGGCTCACCGGGCAGTTTCGTCTCAACCCGCAGGTGGCGGCCGAGCAGGCTCCGCACGCCCCGCCGCAACTCTTCCTGCGCCGCTCGGATGACGGCCGAGTCGTCGAGTGTGGCGACGACGGCGGGCAACAGGTCGTAGCGTTGCTTGACCGCGCCCTCACCCAGCGCAGCGTAGCGTAGCCAGGCGTCGTATCCGGTCTCGGCGGCCACAGGAACCGGCAGCGCGAGCACGCTCAGGGAAAGCATCAAAAAGAGACGTCGCATGAATTCACCCCGCAAGCCAACCTCACTAGCCCGCACTAAAAGTCATCGGAGATGAGCCTGAATAGAGCAAGGTTTATGGAGCTTTTCTCTGTTTGTCAAGGGCGTCCGACACCGATGCTGACGCGCGTCGGCCGGACACCCGAGCCTTTGTGTTCGGGGGCGCGCTTGGTATATACTCGCCATCCGTTAAGATTCGCATCACTACCCAAAGAAGCTCCGATGACTGTGCTTTGGGAACCGGCGGCCTGAACGCGCCGCTAGCAATCATCTCGAAATCCCGGGCAACGACTGCGGCCGTCGCGAGCTGCGCTACCTCATCCACATTCACGGTCGCCAGTTGCCGAAGAGGAGGAAGATTTATGATCGGAAACAAGTGGCTCGGCCTGCGCTATCAGCTCTTGCCGGAGCGAAGCGCCAGAGTCGAGCCGCCGCCGCGTGAACTGCCACTTAGATTGTTCTTGCTCATCTTACTGCTCTTGCTCTTGGTGGCCGCGATCCCAATCGCGCGAGGGCAGGGACAGACCGGCAAGCCGGTTCCCCTCACCACTGCCAACCCATCGACCGATGGCCAGGCCGGCAATTGGCCGATGTTCGGCCGCGACGCTTCCAGCTCCCATTACAACCCGGACGAGAAGACGCTCACGCCCAAGACGGTGGCCCAGCTCAAACCGCGTTGGGTCTTCCAAACCGGCGCCGATGTTTCCAGCCAGCCGGTGGTGGCCAATGGAGTGGTCTACTTCGGTTCGTGGGACGGCAAAGAATACGCGGTTGAGGTCAAGACCGGCGCCAAGCTTTGGGAGTATGAGGTCGGCCTCCCGACGCGCAGCGCGGCCGCGTATGCTGACGGCACGCTTTACTTCGGCGATGCGGCGGGACGACTCTATGCGCTCGAGGCCAAGACGGGCACCGTCAAATGGAAGACGCGGCTCGATCAGCATCCGAGCACCATGGCCACCAGTTCGCCCGTCTTCTATCAGGGCCGCATCTACATCGGCGTCTCCTCGCGCGAAGAGACGATGGGCACGCGCCAGGACTACGCCTGCTGTACCTTTCGCGGCAGTGTCCTGGCCTTAGACGCCGCGACCGGCAAAGAGGTGTGGCGCTTTTATGTGATCCCGGAACCGGCGACCGAGCGCGGGAAAGGGAAAATGGGTCAGACGATGATGGGGCCATCGGGCGGCGCTATTTGGTCCACTCTCAGTTTAGACCCGGCTGCCAAGCGCGTCTACGCGGCGACGGGCAACCAATATACTGGGCCGGCCGTCAAGTTCGTCAACGCGATTCTCGCCCTCGACCTCGACACCGGCAAGTTGGTCTGGTCGCATCAAGCCACCCCGAATGACATCTGGACCTTCGACTGCCTGCGGAACCCGAGCAACAACCCGGAGTGCAGCGACCTGGACGTGGACTTTGGCACGGCCCCGGTCTTCTTCAAAGGGCCGGGCGGCAAGCGCCTGGTCGGCGCCGGCCAGAAGAGCGGTTGGTTCTACGCGCTGGAGCCTGACAAGGGGACGCTCGTCTGGAAGACTGAAGTGGGCACGGGCGGCAAGCTCGGTGGGATTGAGTTCGGCAGCGCGAGTGATGGCGAGCGGATCTACGTCGGCATTTCGAACGCGGCCAATAAGGATAAGCAGGGCTGGGTCTCGGCCATCGACGGCGCGACCGGCAAAGTGCTCTGGAAGACGCTGGCCCCTGACGGCGGCTCCAACTTCGGGCCGATCACCGTGACCGGGAAGGGGGACAACCGCCTGGTCTTTACCGGCTCCTCCAAGGGCCTCGTCTGCGCTTATGACGCCAAGGATGGCAAGGTGCTCTGGAAGTTTGATACGGGCGGCGGGGTCGGCGGCGGGCCAACGGTGATCGACGGCGTGCTCTACGTCGGGTCCGGCTACCAGATCATGAGGATCGGCAAGCCCAATAACAAGCTCTACGCCTTCGCCCTCGACGGCAGCGCCGAGCAAGGGCAGTAAGCAAAACCTATCGTCCGTAGGCACGGTGAATGATGAACTTCACAGTCGGCACTCGTCATTCACCGTGCCTTATTTGTCAGTGATGATCACTGCGCAAGGCACCGCCCGAGACATCATTTTGGGACGATGGGCAAGACCGAGTCAGTACCGCGAGCGGTAGCGAGCGTCGCCCCTGACAGCGGCAGCTTACGGGGACACACGCTCGCTACCGCTCGCGGTACTGACTCAGCGCTACTTCCACATTTGAGATCTGAAAAATTCGCTGCATATGACTAGTCACAGCCAGGCTTCTTACCGCCGCCTCGCTTCACTCAAAAGCGCCAACGAATTCGCCGCTTACATCGCGCAGCTTGGCATCGAACTGAGCTTCGACCACCAGATCGAGGCGGGCGAAGATGCGCCGCTGGGCCAAGCGTATCAACTCGGCGAGGTGCGCATCGGCAATCGTTTCTCGATTCTGCCGATGGAGGGGTGGGACGGAACTGAGGACGGGCATCCGTCGGAATTGACGATCCGGCGCTGGCGCCACTTCGGTGAGAGCGGGGCCAAGCTGATCTGGGGCGGCGAGGCGGTGGCGGTGCGTCACGACGGGCGCGCCAATCCCAACCAGTTGCTGTCGAATGACGAGACTCTGCCGGCGCTCGAGCAGTTGCGCCAGGTTCTGGTCTCCGCTCATCAGGAGCGGTGTGGCACGACCGACGATCTACTGGTCGGTCTTCAACTCACTCACTCGGGGCGCTTCGCGCGGCCCAACCGCAAGGACCGGCTCGAGCCGCGCATCCTCTATCACCACCCGGTGCTCGACCGCAAGTTCGGTCTCCCTCGCGATTACCCTTGTCTGACCGATGCCGAGATCGAGCAGTTGATCGAAGACTTCGTCAAGGCCGCCGTGCGGGCGGAGCGGGCGGGCTTCACCTTCGTTGACATCAAACACTGTCACGGCTACCTCGGGCATGAGTTCCTGAGCGCGACGACGCGCGAGGGCAAGTACGGCGGCAGCTTCGAGGGGCGCACGCGCTTCCTGCGGGAGATCGTCGCGGGCGTCAGGCGTGATGCGCCGGGGCTGCTCATCGGCGTGCGACTGAGCGCTTTCGATCTCATCCCTTTCCGCCTGGGCGGCGACCGCCGCGGCGAGCCGGAAGAGTTCGCCGGGCGCTACTCGTATGCTTTCGGGGCCGACCCTGATCATCCGCTGCGCATCGATTTGACGGAGGCGTATCAGTTCCTCGACCTGCTTGACCAATTACAAATTAAGCTGGTGTGCGTTTCGGCCGGCAGCCCGTACTACAATCCCCACATCCAGCGTCCGGCGCTCTTCCCTCCCTCGGATGGTTATGAGCCGCCGGAAGACCCGCTCGTCGGCGTCGCCCGTCTGATCGCGGTGACGAGCGAGCTCAAAGCGCGCTACCCGCAAATGGCCATCGTCGGGTCAGGCTATAGCTACTTGCAGGAATGGCTCCCGAACGTGGCGCAGCACTACGTGAGGACCGGGCAGGTTGACTTCGTCGGGCTCGGCCGCCTGGTCCTGGCTTATCACGATCTGCCTTACGACGTGCTGCGCGGGGCGACGCTTCAGACCAAACGCCTCTGCCGCACCTTCAGCGATTGCACCACCGGGCCGCGCAACGGGCTGGTCTCGGGCTGCTTCCCGCTCGACCCGTTCTACCGCGCTCACCCTCAGGCCGAAATGCTCAAGGCGGCGAAGCAAAGGCTCAAATCCTAAGCCTCGCCATTGGCAGCCATCTCCGCCAGAAAGGGAGTTATTCTGGGGCTAATCGGTCGCCAGGGGCGAATTGCTAAGACACCGGCGGCCATACCAGTTGGCGATCCACTTGACAGGTAACTAAGCTAATTGGATAATCCAACTAGCCGACGAGATTGATGAACTCAAAAACGATTGCCGGTCATGGCTTCTTCCGTTGGCTTTGCTGGGATGAACGACTTGCCTGGGATTGCAGATCCACAGTACGGCAACTAACAACTGACTTCAGCGAGAGGAGGGGCGCCGCGTTTGAATGCCCGCAGTGGCCTCACCTTGCCAGTTGACGTTCGGCTATGCTGGCCGGTGCCTCACCTGGCCGTACTTGAAGACTGAATCCCGGTTGGCGCTGAAGATAGTTCGTGTTTTTCCATGAAACCGCCTTATTCCTATGGAGGTAGTTATGAGAGTTGCTTTCCGCCGCCTCTCTCTGAGAGTCCTGCTGGCAGGCCTTTTCAGTGCGCTGCTCTGGGCCGTGATTTCCGGCCCCGTCCAAGCGCAAACCATCACCGGCCGCATCTCCGGCACAGTCACAGACGCTTCGGGGGCGATCATCCCGGGCGCCGCCGTGACGGCCACCAATGAGGCGACTCAACTCAAACGCACGACGATAGCGGACGGCAACGGATTCTATGTCGTCACCAACTTGCCGGTCGGCACCTACACCGTCTCGGTCGAGCGCCAAGGATTCAAGAAAGTCGCCAGGACCGGCAACGAATTGGTGGCCGACGGCCGCCTGACTGCGGACTTCACGCTCGAAGCGGGCGCCGTCACCGAGGTCGTCGAGGTCACGGCTTCGACTGGCGAGACGGTCAACTCCACCTCGGGCGAAGTGGCGCGCGTGATCGACACCGCGCAGGTGCAGGAGTTGGCGCTCAACGGGCGCAACTACATGCAACTGACCACGCTCATCCCCGGCGCCCCGCTCCTGAATGACGACCAGCTCGGGCTGATGACCAGCCTGAGCATCTCGCAGCCGATCAACGGCAACCGGGGCAACTCGAACCTGCTCACCGTCGACGGCGGCTTCAACATGGATTCGGGGAGCAACAGCAGCCAGATCAACAACGTCGGCATCGACTTCATCCGCGAGGTCAACATCAAGACCTCGAACTTCTCGGCTGAGTATGGGCGCAACTCCGGGGCCTCGATCAACGTCGTGACGCGCAGCGGCGGGAACCAGTTTCACGGCAGCGCCTTCGAGTATCTGCGCAACGACCAGCTCGACGCCAACACTTTCTTCAACAACGCGCGGGGCGTCCAGCGTCCGGCGCTGCGCTACAACAACTTCGGCTGGAGCCTGGGGGGCCCCATCATCAAGGACAAATTCTTCTTCTTCGGCGGGATGGAGTGGAAGTTCATCCGCCGGGCCGTCGGCCAGCGGCGGACGATCCCGACGCGCGCCGAGCGGAGCGGCGATTTCAGCGCCCGCAGCAGTGTCTTCCTCAAGGACCCGGCCAAGAGCGGCACCTGCAGCGCGGCCACCCAGACGGCCTGCTTCCCCGACCCCAAGCGGCTCCCGGCAGGGCTGATTACGCCCGACGGCCGGGCCATCGCCGCCGTCTACAACGCGATGGAGCGGCTGGCGGTCTCCTACGTCGATTTGCCGATCGCTAATAACGCGATCTACCAGCAGCCCAATCCGTTCGACTTCCGCCAGGAGATCCTGCGCCTCGACTACCGCTTCAACGAGCGGCACACCGTCTACGGCCGCTACCTCCACGACAACTACGACCTGATCGATCCGTTCGGGACCTTCATTGACTCCGCGTTGCCGACGATCCCGACCAACCGGCTGCGCCCCGGCTACAGCTACCAGGTGGGGCACACCTGGCTGATCACGCCGCGGCTGATCAACGAGGCGAAGGCCAACGCCTCCTGGAACAAGCAGCGCATCCCGCCGGTCGGCGACGCCTGGAAGCGGGAGACCTACGGGTTTACCTTCCCGCAGTTGTTCACCGGCAACGGGCGTTTTGAAAACAGCATCCCGGACATGGGCATCTCGGGGTTCGCGGGCTGGGAGGGTGCCTCCCAGTCGCTGCTCTCGCCGACCACCGACATCGCAGTGAGCGACAACATCTCCTGGCTCCGCGGCAGCCACACGCTCAAGACGGGCGCGCTCTTCATCCGTAACCGCAAAGACCAGAACGGCCGCTCGCGCTACGCCGGCAACGTCAGTTTCAGCACCGGCGGCAACGCGAACACGACCAACAACGCCTTCGCCGACGCCCTGCTCGGCAACTTCCGGACCTACAACGAAGCCGAAGACGACCCGATCGGCTTCTTCCGCTTCACGCAACTCGAAGCGTTCGTTACGGACAACTGGAAGGTGCTCCGCCGGCTGAGCCTGGAGCTGGGCCTGCGCTACCAGTACGGCCTGCCGATCTACACCCAGGCGAATAACATCGTCGCCTTCGACCTGCGCCGCTTCGACCCGGCCAAGGCGGTGACGGTCAGGTCCGACGGCACCATTGATACGACCAAGGGCGGGGACCGCTTCAATGGCTTGGTGCGCGCGGGCGACGGCGTGCCGGCCGGAGAGTTGGGGCGCGTGCCGAAGGGCAACAGCCCGGAAGTGCTCTCGGTGCCGGCGGGCATCCCGCGCGGGATCTATGACCCGGCTCACCTCTTCGCGCCGCGTTTCGGCTTCGCCTACGCGCCGTTCAATGACAGTAAGACGGCCGTGCGCGGCGGCTTCGGCATCTTCTTCGACCGGCCCGAAGGGAACCTCATCTTCTCGGCCGTCAACATCCCGCCCTACGCCATCAGCGCCCAGTTCGAGAACGGGAATCTGGCCCGGCCCTCTGGCGGGCGGCCCGCGGCCCTCGCCCCGTTCAGCAGCATTGACGCCATCGACCGGAACTTGCATATCCCTTACAGCATGAATTTCAGCCTGAGCGTGCAGCGTGAGTTGCCGTGGGGCATCTTCGGTGAGGTGGCTTACGTGGGTAACCAGGGCCGCCGGTTGCTCCGCCAGCCGGACATCAACCAGCCCTCCTTCCAGGCGCTGGCTGCGAACCAAGCGCTGCCCAGCGCCCAGCGGGCCTCGACCAACTCGCTGCGCCCCTACAAGGGCTTTGCCGAAATCCGGCAGCGCCTCTCAGATTCCAACTCGAACTACAACGCGCTGCAGGTCTACGTCACGAAGCGGAAGGGCGACCTGCGGCTGACGCAGAGCTACACCTGGTCGAAGGCGCTGACCGACGCGAGCAGCAACACGGAAAACCCCGAAGACCCCTTCAACCGCAGTTTCAACTACGGGCCCGCCAGCTTTGACCGCCGACACATCTTCGTCACCACCTACACCTATACAATCCCGTTCTTCAGGCGGTGGAAAGGCGTGCGCGGCGCGGCGCTCTCCGGGTGGGAGGTGAGCGGCATCACGCGCCTGCAGACGGGGCCGTACCTGACCGTCGTCAGCAACAGCAACATCCCTAACACCCGGCGCGCCGAATACCTCGGCGGAGAGGTCAGCCTCCCCGCCGACGAGCGGGGTATCGACCGGTGGTTCAATACGGCCGCCTTCGGCCGACCGCCGGATGACCGCCGAGGCAGCAGCGGCGTGGGCGCGGTCGAGGGGCCTGGCCGCCACCTCTGGGACCTCTCGGCGCGCAAGCGGTTCGCCTTCGCGGAACGCTTCCGATTGCAGTTCCAGGTGGATTTCTTCAACGCCTTCAACCAGCTCAACTTTAATAACCCGAGCGTCAACGCCTCGAGTAATGATTTCGGCACGATCACGAGCGTCGCGCCGGGCCGCAACTTGCAGCTCGGCCTCAAGCTCACCTTCTAGGTGACTTGATCGAGCGGCACTGATTCGCGCCTGGCGGGGGCGCGGCGATGGGGAAACGTCGCCCGTGCCTCCGCTTTTTCTTTAGGCCGGCAGGGATGGTCTTTGTGACAGCTTGGAGATAGAATTTGCCCGGTCTCCTGCTGATGGCGCGAGCGGTTCACTAAAAAAGCATGGCACAAAAGAAAGTTTACGATGCAATCATCGTTGGCTCCGGCGCGGCCGGCGGCCTGGCGGCCTACGTCCTGGTCAACCAAGGGCTCAACGTCCTGCTGCTGGAGGTCGGGCCGAAGTGGGTCCCGGTCCAAATCTTCTCCACCGAACACGCCTGGCCTTACGAACTGCCCTACCGGGGCCTGGGCAAACCCGGGCAGTACGACGGGCTCTGGAAGATCAACGCCTACACCGAGCACCTCTACGTCAACCCGAGAGTTGACCGCTACGCCGTCGCGCCCGGCACTGACTTTCACTGGACGCGGATTCACGCCGTCGGCGGGCGCACCAACACTTGGGGGCGCGTCAGCCTGCGCTTGTCCGAAGCCGACTTCAAGCCGAAGTCTCTGCAAGACGGCTACGGTGAGGACTGGCCGATCTCTTACCGAGACCTCGCGCCCTACTACGACAAGGCCGAGACCTTGATCGGCGTCTTCGGCACGCGCGAGGGGTTGGAGACTTTGCCCGACGGGATTTACATGCCGCCGCCGCCGGTGCGCTGCGGCGAGCGAATGCTCATGGCGGGCGGCAAAAAGATCGGCGTCCCCGTCATCCCGGCCCGCAAGGCGATGCTCACGCGCAGCCACGAGGGACGCGCGGCCTGTCACTACTGCGGCGCTTGTGACCGCGGCTGCACGACGGCGTCGCGCTTCAACACACTTGACGCAATCATCCCGAAGCTCGCGGGGCGGGGCAATTTCACCCTGCGCACGCACGCCGCCGCCCGCCGCGTGCTCATGGACCCAAAGACGAACCAGGCCCGCGGCGTCTCCTTCATCGACACCCAAAACAAGCAGGAGTACGAAGCCTACGCCAAGACGGTCGTACTCGGCGCCGGGGCGATGGAGTCTACGCGCATTCTCTTCAACTCCAAAACGCGCGAACACCCGCACGGCCTCGCGAACGCTTCCGGCGTGCTCGGTCATTACCTGATGGACAGCATCAAGTCCGGCTTCATCAGCAGCTACCTGCCGATGCTGAAGGGCGCGGCGGTGACCAACGACGACGGCGCGGGCGGCGGGCACACCTACGTCCCACGCCACACCAACATCAAGGGTGGTCGCCGAAGCCCGGCGTTGCGCGGCTGGCAATTTCAACCCGACAGCGGCTCCAACCTCTTCCCCGGCTTCGCGCGTCGCGCGCCCGGCTTCGGCGCCGAGTTCAAGCGCCAGGTGCGTGAGCAAAACCCGGCGATCATTTCACTGTCGGGCTTCGGCGAGTCGCTGCCCGACTTCAACAACTACTGCGAGATCGACCCCGACGGCCTCAAGGACCGCTACGGCATCCCGCAACTGCGCTTCCACTGCCGGTGGGGCGAGAACGATCTGAAGATGGCCGAGGTGATGTACGACAGCGCCGAAGAGCTCCTGCGCGCGGCCGGGGCTGAGCTCATCCCTTACACGCGTCACCTCCCGCCGCCGCACGGCGATTCGACGCACGAGGTGGGCACGGCGCGGATGGGCGACGACCCGAAGACGTCGGTGCTCAACCGTTTCTGCCAGGCTCACGAGGTCAAGAACCTCTTCGTGGTTGACGGCAGTTCGTTCGTGTCAGTCTCAGAGAAGAACTGCACGCTGACGATCCTGGCTCTGTCGTGGCGGGCCTGTGATCATTTAGCGGAGCAGTTGCGCCGGGGCGATTTATAGCAATCCGTCCGGCGCTGGTTTAAGATAAGCGCGAGGCTGCGGAGGTAAGCTATGAATTCAGCAAAAGAATCACTGCACAACGCGATTGATTTGTTGAGTGACGAAGAAGCGCAACAAATGTGGGAGTGGCTCCGGGAATTCCAGCAGAAGAACGGCATCTCGCTGACGTTGCGGAAGCTGGCCAAAGACCCGATGTTCAAAGTTCCGAGCGGGGAGATCGAGTTTCGCGATGTCGAGCCGATCAAATCCGAAGGCCGCCCGGCGTCTGAGATGTTGAGTGAGGATCGCCGATGATCTTCTACTATCTGGACGCCAGCGCCTGGGTCAAACGCGATCACCAGGAATCGGGGACAGTCTGGGTGCGTCATTATAATGGGTCAGTCTCACTTACAGAGGTGCCAGACATGGATTCAGTCAAAGAATCGTTACACCGCACGATCGAATCATTAAGCGAAGAGCAGGCGCGCCAAGTGCTGGAATTGATCAAACAGTTCCAGCAGAGCAACGGTGATTTGCTGATCCGTTCATCGGAGAGCAACGAGACAGCCCCCATTGCGCCTTCCCATCCCGCCGCGACCTGGGATGAGATTTTCGCCGATAAGTTACCCATGGGGAAGCAACCATTCGCGCTTGATCTATCCGAGGTAAGCGGAGATGACTTCCTCTTCTAGTCCCACGCTCGAGCGTGGGTTAGATACCATGTTTTTAGTTTATAGTTTGCTGGACGGCCATCCCGCCTCAGTTGTCAGCGAGCAATTTATCCGCACGCGGACCGGCTGGTTTACCACCACGATCTGTTTGCTGGAAGCCAAGGCAATCCTCACCAAAGCCTATGGGGTAGAAGCCGCACTCGCAACCGCGAAGTTAGCCCGTCTGACCGATGGACTAGTAGAAGTCATGACCATCGACCGAGAGACCCTGCTCGCGGCGATGAACCTGGCAGACACACTAGGTCTCGACCTCACCGATGCCATGCTCCTGTCGAGCACACGTGCACACGGGGTCACAAAGCTGGCCACTGATGACCATAAACTGGCACAGGCGTGCGGCCAAGCCGGAATTACCCTGGAGAACCCGATTGACGCGAACTTGCGTCAGCAAATGGCGGCGTGGGAAGTTGTGAATTTGCCCGCGAAGGGACTGGCGCGCGTGCTACGCCAGATTCACCAATGGTTGAACCGTACCCATCCGCAAACGGCAGAGGAATGCTGGTCGCAGACCGGAGGCGGGATTCACTTACCATAGATGGAGAGATTCAAGCTGGCGGGAGGGTGTAGAGTGAAGAAGCAGCCCAAACCTTTTTACGGCTGGTGGATCGTCGCCGCGGCCTTCGTCTTTATGATGATGCTCGTCGGCTTCGTCTTCTACGGCCTGCCGCAGTTCTTTCCGGACTACGTCGCCGAGTTCGGCTGGCGGCGCGACCAGATTCAGCTCGGCAACACGATCAGTAAGATCATTATCGGGCCGCTGTTCGGCTTCCTGGCCGGCTGGGCGATGGAGCGGTTCGGCCCGCGCAGCGTGATGGCGGCGGGCGTGCTCTTCGCCGCCACCGCGCTCATTGGCTTCAGCCTGATGCACTCGCTCACCCAGCTCTATACCTTCTACCTCTTCAACACGCTCGGCTACATCTGCGCCGGGCCGCTCCCCTGTCAGGTGCTGATCTCGAGCTGGTTCTCGCGGCTGCGCGGGCGGATGATGGGCATCGCCTACGTCGGCATCGGGGTCGGCGGCACCATCGTCCCGTGGCTGATTCGCTGGTTCCGGGAGGCCCTCGGCTGGCGGGGTGCGCTGCAAGCGCTCGGGGCCACCATCTTCGTCACGCTGCTGACGCTCGCCCTGTTCGTTATCCGGCGGCAGCCGTCAGACCTCGGCCAGTTGCCCGACGGGGACGAGGAGATAGATCAGGGCGGCCCGGCCCCGGCGGCGGCGGTCAAACTCTCACGGGTCTTTCGCACGCCCGCGTTCTGGCTGCTCGCCGCGGGCAGTGTCTTCAGCATCAGCGCCGTCGGGGGGGTCACGCAAAACCTGCCGCTCTACCTCACGGACCTCTCCAAGTCGAGCGCCGAGGCGAAGGGCGCCGCCGCCCTGTACCCGAGCATCGTCCTCTTCTCCAGCATCGCCGGGCGGCTGCTGATGGGCTACTTTGCGGACCGCTTCCGCAAGAAATATGTCATGACCGCGACCTTCTTACTGATCGGTCTCTCGATCCCGCTCCTCGTGCTGGCGCGCCCCTACCCGCTGTTGCTCTACGCCTTCGCCGTCTGTTTCGGCTTCGGGCTCGGGGCGGATTACATGCTCATCCCGCTCATGACGGCCGAATGTTTTGGGCTGGCGGGGCTGGCCCGCATCCTCGGGATCATCATCACGAGCGACTCGGTCGGCGAGGCGGTCATGCCCTGGCTCGTCGCCCGCATCCGCGAAACTTCCGGCAGCTACGGGCCGGGCTTCTTGTTGCTTTCGGCGGTCGCGCTGCTCGGCGCGCTCGCGATCCTGTCGATCCGCTACCGCAACGGCGTCCCCGTCAGCCGCCTGCAACTGAGCGCGGCCGAGGGAGTGTCCGGGTAGCGCGTCGAACCACTCGGTTTTAAATTTATCGGAGACGAACGATGAGAAGAATATTGATTGCACTCGCATTACTCACGGCCGTGGCGGCGTTGATTTGGCAGGGCGCCCTTTGGCGCCAAGCCAGCGCCGCCGACGGCTATGTCGTCGAGCATGACGTAGATGTCGCCAAGCCGGGCCCCGGCCCGCACAACGGCAAAGGCCGCTCGACCGGCTACGTCTTTTTCGAGAAGGCGCCGGGGTTCAAGCTCTCCTTCCGCAAGCGCGTCCTCCACCCTGGGTCATCGATCGGCTACCACAAGCAAGAGACTGACGAGGTCTACTACTTCACCGGCGGCACCGGGAAGATGACGATCAATGGCCAAGAGTTCGCGGTCAAAGCGGGCGATGCGGTCCTGACGCGCACCGGGAGTTCGCACGGAGTGGTCCAGACCGGCGACGGCGACCTGACGATCATCATCACCTACGAGAAGTAGCGAGATTGCCCGGCCGGCCCTCAACTCAAGGAGGTGCTATATGCGGTCTCAACCGATCAGGCTCTTCGCCCTCTCCCTCTGCGCGGCGCTGGGCATTGCAACTTTCATCCACCACGGTCAGGCGCAGAAACCGACCACCGATGCTGCGCCACCTGTGATCCCGAAGACGTGGGATGACGAGGCGATGGCTTCTCTGGAGGTGCCCTTAGCGGAGGCCCGCTACTCGCCGGTGCATGTCTCAGCCGATTACTACTACCGCATCCCGGTGCGGCCGATCTATCAGAGCTACCCGGTCTACCACCCCGGCCAGGAGCCGCCCGGCTATCTCGACCGGCTCAAGCAGCAAGAGCCCGAAATCGCCTTCGACGCCTCTCGACTCAAAACGGAAGAGGACTGGATCAGGGCCGGGGAGGTTGTTTTTGACGCGCCTTTCTTCTACGACGGGGTGGTGACGGTGCCGGACGTGAGAGACCCGGCGTGGTATGAAAAGACCGGCGTGCTCATAGCCAAAGACGGCACGATCCCTGCCCTCCGCTATGTGATCAGAAAAAAAGGTCAGATCGAGATGGCGAACAATTCGTGCGGGATGTGTCACACGCGCGTCATGCCGGACGGGACGGTGATCAAAGGGGCACAGGGTAATTTCCCTTTCGACCGTGCGGTGGCTTTCAGCATGCGTCTACACTCCAAGCTGGAGGAGGCGCGCCAAGGCCAGCGCTTCCTCTTCGCGGCGCCTTGGGTGCGGCCCGACCCGCAAGCGCGGCTCGATCAGATGTCGGTTGACGAGATGGCTTCTATCCGTGAAGCCATTCCCCCCGGCGTCTTGGCTCGCCACCGTGCGAGTCCCTATTATCCGGTGCAGGTGCCGGACCTGATCGGGGTCCGAGAGCGGCGCTACCTGGACCGCACCGGCCTCCAACTTCATCGCTCAATCGCCGACCTGATGCGCTATGCCGCGCTCAACCAGGGTGGCGACGACCTCGCACGGTACGGCGACTTCATCCCGGCCGGAGAGGGCTTCCGCAAGCTGCCTGACCCGGCGACACAGTCGCGCTACAGCGACGAGCAGCTTTACGCCCTGGCGCTCTACCTCTACTCGCTCAAGCCGCCGCCGAACCCACATCAGTTCGACGCCCGGGCCTCGCGCGGGCAAAAGGTCTTCGAGCGTGAGGGCTGCGGCGCCTGCCACACGCCGCCACTCTACACCAATAACAAATTGACGCCCGCCGATGGCTTCACGCCGCCCGCCGACCATTTCAAAAAATATGACCTTCTGCCGGTCTCAGTCGGCACCGACCCCGATCTCACGCTCAGGACGCGGCGCGGGACGGGCTACTACAAGGTGCCGTCGCTCGCCGGCGTGTGGTATCGCGGCCCGTTCGAGCACAGCGGCTCGGTGGCGAGGCTCGAAGACTGGTTCGACCCGCGACGCACGCGTGATGATTACGTGCCCACCGGGTTCCGGGGCTATGGGGTGAAGACGCGGGCGGTGAAAGGGCACCCCTTCGGGCTGAAGCTTTCGGCCGCAGACCGCACGGCGCTCATCGCGTTTCTCAAGACGTTGTGAGCGACGGCGCCGGCAGTTCATGCGGAGTCCACCGGCGGATTGAGAAGCCGCACGGCCGCAGAGGCGGCGAGCCTGACATTTTCGGATGCGTCTTCATTCGCTAAACGTGCGAGCTGAGGTAAGGCGGCTGGGATGCGCAGACGGCCGAGCGCACGGACAGCAGCGCGGCGGACGCTGGGTCGGTGATCATTGAGGAGTGGGAGCACATCGGGCACGGCCGGCGTCGCACCGAGTTGCCCCAATGCGTCGCAGATGGCTGTCAGAAAGTTCCCGTCTGATGTCTCTTTGAGCAACCGCATCAATGAATCCGATGCCTGTTTGATGCCCAGGTCCTTGAGCGCATTGATGACACTGATCAAGCCGCCACGCTCAAGCCCGGAGTAGTTTTCGAGCGCGGCCAGCAAAGCTTGAGCGTCAGGCTCGCGGCCGCCCTGGCGCCAGACTTCCACTTGCAGCCAGAGATCAAGCGGCGGCTCGCTCACGGGGTTCCGAACGAGAGCTAAAATCTCCGCGCCAAATTTCTCGACCTTGCTCGGACCAATGCCTTTGATGTCTTGTAACTCAGCCGGCGTTTGCGGCTGCCGCCGGGCGATCTCGCCCAACACGCTGTCGTGCAGAACCACGAACGCCGCCACGCCGAGCGCGTGAGCCTTCTCTCGTCGCCACTGCTTCAATCTCTCCTTGAATGTTTCGCTGCTCACGGCGCCCGCTCGCGGGCTGGAGCTGATGGCAGCAGAATCAAGCTCGGCCGGCTCGCTTGCATGGCCCGCGCTACTTTTTCTGGCGAAACCTGCGAGCGGCAGCAGAGAGTCTTCGGCTAGCGCGCGGCGGCCGGCTTCAGCGATACAGAGGCGGGGATACTCTTCAGCCGTCACCCTCAACAACTGTCGGCCAATCAGTTCGTCGATCCAGCCCACTACTTGCTCGCGGCGGTGGAGGTTGAGCGTGCCGTAATGTTTCGACTGCTCCAGTCCAAGTTCGATCACGCGTGTGCGCTTGCTGCCCGAGAGGACATCGGCGATGAGCAAGCGACCCAGGCGGCCGCCGAAATCCGCCGCGGTTTGCAGGATGACCCGCGCCACGCGGTCTGAGGCGGCAGTGGCCTCTTCCGGCGGCGGCTGTGTTTGAGTGGCCGGCACAGCGGGAGCGCAGCAGAGATCGCAGCCACCGCAAGGCGGCGCAAAGCGCTGGCCGAAGTAGTTGAGGATTTGCGCGCGGCGGCAGTTCCGGCCGGTGGCGTATTGAATCATCTGGTTCAACCGATCCGTTGCGCGGCGGTACCGCTCGACGAGCGGGCGGGAATCGACTTTCAATTCACCAGACGCCAAGCGCGCCAGCGAATATTTGCCGTCTTGATGGACCTGCAGCCATTGCTGTTCAGCCAATAACCGCACCGCGGCGTTAATGGTGATTTCGGGCAACTCGCTCGCCGTCGCTAAATCTCCCGCCGGGACCGGGAGCGGATGGGCCTGGCGCAACATCTCGTACAGGTGGAGTAGAACCCCGGGCTGGGGATGAGCCTGGTCGATCAAGAAGCGCTGGATGCGCTCGTCCCGCGGCGTATAGAACAAGGTGCAGGTGGCCGGCTCGCCATCGCGCCCGCCCCGCCCCGCCTCTTGATAGTAGCTTTCGAGCGAGCCCGGCAGGTTGTAGTGAATCACTTGCCGGACATCCGGTTTGTCAATCCCCATGCCGAAAGCCACGGTAGCCACGATGATCCGGCGCTGATCTTGCTGAAACCATCGCTGCGCCCGTGCCCGCTGCTCGGAGTCAAGTCCGGCGTGATAGAGACAGGCGCTGAAGCCTTCTGCTTGCAAAAACTGATGGGCCTGCGCAGCTTCTTTGCGCGTGCTGGCGTAGACGATGGCCGGGCCTTTATCCTCGGAGAGCAACTCGGCGAGCCGCGCAGCTTTCTC